>Ga0214543_1001029_pt1 | contig 52042 bp, 26 predicted proteins | sample CNSS2metaG_FD_160094 | JGI IMG/M metagenome (GOLD analysis project Ga0214543, IMG submission 160094) | Root nodule microbial communities from cowpea collected in UCLA plant growth center, Los Angeles, California, USA - CNSS2 | ecosystem: Host-associated > Plants > Roots > Nodule | place: USA... | reverse complement strand
CCAGAAAGGATATAAAATCAAATAGTAAATACAAAATATTACATCATAAAGAGTAATGAATAATATGATTATCAATCATATGAGTAATTGTATAAATCAATGGACGACCATTAATTCATAACAGAAATAATAGTCTCTTTAAAGTGATATAAGTACTACTTAATTTTATGTTTTCAATTTTAATAACGTTATATAATAAGCATTAACTATACGTTGGTAGGGATATCAACGGGGCGGGTAGGGTACGGGTAGTAGCTCCCCCGTACCCTATCCGCTGGATAAATATTCGCCCCGTACTCGTACCCATATCCGTCGGGTATCCGTTATGCGGGTACCCGTCTATTTTTTTTCATATTCGCGGGTATCCACGGGTACCCGCGGGTATTTACAAAAATATTTTAAAAAATAAATATTTAACCATAATTAGTGCTTGGATCAACAAGTTCCCTTTCTCCGATTGATTATTGAAAAACAAACAAATAAAAAATCACTACCAATTTATATTATAGTTTATTTTTGAATAAAATATTAAAGAAATTACTAACTTCGTCAATGTCCACCTCTTGCAACATTGTATAAAGTTTCATGTTAGAGACACATCAATGTCTCCACAGTATATGGAAGTAATTTACTCATTTGTGGGGTAAGAATCTGACCACCATTATTGAATGAAGACTCATAATGTTTTTTACTAATATATATAAATAAATATATATATATATATATATATATATATATGTGGGTATTTTTCTGAATTAAAGTTTAGCGGGTACGGGTATCCACGGGTACGGATACTATGATACCCGTACTCGCCCCGTTAACATGCGGGTATCAAAAATACCCATACCCACGGGTAGTGGGTATCCATTTTTAATATCTATTTCCTACCCGTTGCGGGTTTTATCCGCGGATATCCGCGGGTACGGATTTTTTTGACATCCCTATACGTTGGTGATATGGTATAGTTAAATTGGAGGATAAAATAAGTTTTTTTTGGTGCTCTCTGAAATTGGTTTATATTGAAATTGTTATCTTTTATAAAAAAAAAATATTTTAACATTTAATAAATATGTGATTTTGTTTTAATATATAATATTTTAACACTTAATAAAATCTTGTATTTAAACATAGTAGTAAATCTTTTTTAAGAATTTTGTTTGAATTTACTCTTAATTATTGATGAAATGACTCCAAACAATAGAACTAAATGATAAAATCTAGTTCAAATCATCTTTTAATTTTTTCATTTAAGTTTGTAACTCACAAAGCACAAGAAAAAGAAAATTCACATGCTCAAAGCTAAAACAAAGCAAGAATTGGAAAGTAGAAGAAAAATAGTGATTGAATGTGCACTGCATGTTCTAAAGTTGAGATACAAAATTAATTTTTTTTTTATTTCACAAATTAGTTCATACATTTGTGGTTGCTTTAATCTCCAGTCAAGTCAAGTGTAATTTTCTTTCAAAATTTTAATCCTATTATTAATTTGAGAAAGTTACGATTCTAATTATTAAAATCAATACAAGAAAAATAGAGGAATTATGTCAATAATATTATTCTAATATTCCTAATAGTATGTTCGTGTATTATTTTTCATGTGTGCAGTCATCATTATCAATTATTCAATTATTTTTTATATTGTATTTAATGATGAATTTATTATAGAGATTATGATTGTACTACGCATGATGTTTATATAAACACAACATCTGCAATATAAACGTAGCGCAATATTTCTCCATTTTATCATTCTTGGTCTCAGAGCTCTTTCTTGGTGTTTTAATATATAAACACAACATCTCCATTTTATCGATCCAATCATGTCTCCCGCAACCAACACAAATCACAAAAATGACATACCCACAATTGTTTCTATTAGGTTGGACAAAGATAACTATCTCCTATGAAAGTCACTAGTTCTTCCATTGATAAGAGGGTGCAAACTTGATGGTTACATACTAGGAATAAAAGAATGCTAGAATCGTTTCTCACTTTAAGTGAAAAAACTCATAAAACCAATTCTAACTATGAAGAGTGGATTGCACAAGATCAAGCTCTCCTAGGGTAGCTAAGAAATTCAATGGTCATTGATATTGCAAAACAGTTGCTGCATTGTGAAACCTCTAAGGAACTTTGGGATGAAGCCCAAAGCCTAGCAGGTGCACACACAAAATCAAGTACAATCTACCTCAAGTTAGAATTTCACAACACTCACAAAGGAGAAATGAAGATAGATTGATATCTACTCAAAATGAAGAACTTTGCTGATAAATTAAAGCTGGCAGGATCACCAATCTCCAACTCAGATTTGATGATTCAAACGTTGAATGGACTGGATACTGATTACAATCCGATGGTGGTCAAATTATCTTATCAAATCCATCGTAGTTGGGTTGATCTACAAACCTAACTATTGGCTTTTGAAAGCATAATAGAACAACTGAACAATTTCAATAATCTTTCAATGAATACTTTAGCAAAAACCAAAATTGATTTCAGAAGCAACAAATCAAGGACATAAGGTAACTGGAGGGACTCTAACTTTAGAGGAGGTAGAGGAAGAGGTAGATCTAAACCAATATGTCAGGTATGTAACAAGATCGGACACATAGCAGTGAATTGTTCTTATCGCTATGATAAGTCATACACATGTTCAAATCATAATGCTAAAAATAACAAGAGAGAAAATCACAATGCTTTCATAGCCTCCCCCTATCAGGGTTACGAATTGTACTTTGATAGTGGAGCTAGCAATGATGTAACCTATCAAAATGAGAAATTTCAAGATCTCAATGAAAACAATGGTACGACTTCTTCTCTCTCAATTGGAAATGGTGAAAGATTGAAAATATTGGCCTCGAGCACAACTAAATTGAATAAGCTCAACTTGCATAATGTTCTATATGTTCTAGAAATAATAAAAAATTTGTTGAGTGTATCTAAGCTAACTGCCAACAATAATCCCCTTGTTTAATTTGATGCAAACTACTGTTATGTGAAGAACAAATTGATAGGGAAAATACTATTAAGAGGGAACTTAGAGATGGATTATACCAACTCTCAAGTCAATAAAGATCCATGTGTCTACATGTCGCTAAAGGAAAATTGGCATAGAAAGCTTGGACACCGAATAATAAAATCTTAGAAAATGTGCTAAAGAATTGCAATGTCAAGACATCGTCATGTGATCAATTTTCATTTTATGAAGTTGTAACATCTCGGTCGGATATTACTAGTTTAAATAATATAAATAGGAAATAAGTATAAAATCACATTTATGACAATTCCTTTTCCCTAAACGCAAGAAAATTTAAAATATTTATTATACTGCAATAAACCAAAATTCACAAACTATAATCTTCGATTACAAATTCCGAGTCTGGTAAGATAAAATTACAAAACATTTAAAATCCATAAAACAAGAAAACATCATAAAGGCTTTTCCCCAAGCTAGCCCCTCTTCGAATCTATGCTTCACTAGCACCACCTACAACATCATCTGCTCCCATGTAACACATTACACGATCATCGCCAAACACAATCAGATAGGGTGAGCTCAACAGAATAAAATTACACTACACAAAATAATAAATAACCATTCAATATTCTAACACTTCTAATACTCCCAAGTCTCATCACACAGTAAACTATTCTCTCATAACTAACTAGTTTCCTTTCCTGCACCCCAACGCCTCTTGGGAAGAACAAGCAACAACCCTTACTTGTTCACCAAAACCCGGTAAGAGCATTACTTTTATTAGGACTTACAAGCAACCACCATTGCCTGCTCACCAAAACCCAGCAAGAGCACAACCCTTACATGTTCACCAAAACCCGGTAAGAGTGTTACTTTTCCTAAGACTCACAAGCCACAACCCTTAATCCTTGACCTCCAAATCTTCCTCTAGACGCCTCTTGATTCTACACCCTTTGATGATTACATTGATCGATCTTTGCTGCCACAAGTGTCTACTCGCCCCTCCGACTCCAGGCCACCACCTAATAGTCCACACGTAGGAATAAATTTGCCACGACCACGATCTGTGACACCAAGTGGAGTTCCCCAATACGAATTGTAGTCCATATTTGTCCCAAGACTACCAAACTTGTCAGATAACACCGAGGAGGGCAATCTTCTAGAACCCATTCGTACAAGCCACGATCTTGTACATTCCACTGGACTTCCAAAACCACCAAGCTACAACCTCGAGTGGCCACATGTTACCCCAATACAAGTTGCACTCGTAACTGGGCCCCCAACAAAGCATCGCATAAAGACCTTCATCCAAACCTGTGAAAAATCCCTCGCGTAATCCATCACTACATCCAAAACCGCCTAGCACAACATCCACGTCGCTAGGTTAACTCGCGTTCTAAACCACCTAGCAGAACACTTGGTGCCACCTAGCACCAACCCACTAGATTTTGATCCAAGCCCAAATCTACAACACACCGCTTGGCGGGACCACTTCTGTCACCAAGTACCAACTCTCGGGTTTTACTCTAGAGTTCACTTTGTGGCCTATCTCCTGGTGGCTTACACCGTTACGCCAAATGCCACACCAGTAACTGGTAATTTACTGGTATTTGGCACTTTAGAATAGGTTCCAATGAACCTATTTACACAAGACACTCAGTTCACGCAAAACATGCATCCATGACAAGTAAATACACTTTCATATCATTAAGTTGAACTCAACTACATAATATCACATGGTCATACATCAAACACAATCATATTCTTTCTATACATCCCGGAGAATCACAATATATCATTATAAAATCATCAAAACAAAGTGTTATACCCAACACACAATCCTGGACAACCAAACAATACACAAACCAGGAAGAACACATAACCATTGTCCCAAAAAATCGCACAGGCAATAAAATAGTAATAATGATAATAATAAAAAAACAAAAAAAAAATATTAATAAAACGAAACAATTAAAATAAAAATAAAAATAATGAAAATAAAATGAAACAATAATAATAAAACAGTAATATTACTAAAATAAAATAATAAAGAAAAATAATGAGAAAATAAAGCAATAATAATAAAACAACAATAACGATAATAAAATCATCAATAAAACAAAACAATGATAATAATAAGAATAATAATAAAATAATAGTAAAATAAAATAATAATAATAATAATAATAATAATAGCAATATAATAATAATAATAGTAAATAATAATCATAAGTGTGTCGTATATATTGAAGAAAACTCTAAACATCATGTCAAACCAAAAAGAATAATCATAATAATCATAGTAGTGATGGGCCACAAAGAGAACTCAATACAATGGAAACCACAAGCATACACATACTCTCTCTAAAACCACATACAACAAACATCAAGAAGTTAAACAATATAAGAATTTGGTTCATGAGAAGACTTTCATGCATCAATATATAACGTAATTGCATATAATATCATCAAAACAGGAAATGGCAGCTCCCCTAACCTGGATTTCCCACTCCATTTGTGCTCCTAACGTCCCTTCTTGGCCCAAATTTGCCTTAGGTATTTTCTCCTATACTTGAGTGCACCTTCTCCCCTCAAACACTTCCCTTTGGTTTCATTTTGGTGTTTTGGAAAACCCTCTTAGGAGACACACGAAAATACCTCCTCTTATACACCACCTTTACTCACCCATTAAGCTTTCACCTAGTAATTACTACATTATTGTCCAAAAACTAAAACAATGATTTAAATGTCATTCAAGTGCAATTAACTAGTGGTTTCAGCTCATCAATTGCCATGATCCTTACCTCTCTAGCTTCTTTGGAGACGGCTAGGGTTTCTTGATCACTTACTAATATAGCAAAAAATAATCCAAGCGTAAAAAGATCTATTTTGCGCTAACCAAGGTTCAAACTCGTATCCACCCAATTATCATGCATATGCATGACCATCAACCTATAAATATTTCTTGACATATCATGCACACATATACTCATAACCTTAAGCCACATGTTCATATATGCGCCCACAATAAATTAAATAATTAAAACATAACATTAATCGCATACGTAAGACTTGAACCCAAGTCCCCCTCAAATGCACCAAGTGTGTCTAACCACTTAAGCTACCATTGCTCCTTTATCATAATTCTCCGCATTAATTATTTTATAGATTTGTTCCCTCAAATTTATTAAATAAATTTTATTTATTTACTTAATTTCACGGTTCTTACAGAAGCTTGTCAATTTGGAAAACTTCACTTGTTACCATTTAAATCCTCTTCCTCTCATGCTAAGGAACCTTTAGAATTGATTCATAGTGATGTATGGGGACCCGCCCCAATTTTATCTCCCTCTAATTTTAAGTACTATGTTATTTTCATTGATGATTATAACATATTTACTTGGATTTTTCCTTTAAAACAAAAATCAGAAATAATACATGCTTTCACTCAATTCTAAAGCCTGGTTGAAAACCATATCAACAAGAAGATAAAAGCTCTTCAATGTGACGGTAGAGGTGAGTTTAAACTTGTCCAGAAAATAACCATTGAATTGGGAATTCAATTTAGAATGTCTTGCCCATATACCTCTTAGCAAAATGGTAGAGCTGAAAGGAAACACAGACATGTGACTGAACTAGGGCTCACACTTTTGGCACAAGCTAAAAGGCCTTTACACTACTGGTGGGAAGCTTTCACTACTTTAGTTTATCTCATCAATAGATTGCCTTCATCAGTTAACCCAAATGAAAGTCCATTTTCATTGTTATTTGGAAAGAAACCTGACTATGATGCTCTAGAGCCATTTGGTTACGCCTGCTATCCTTGCCTTAAACCATACAATCAACACAAACTTCAATTCCACACTACATAGTGTGTATTCTTAGGATACTACAAATCTCACGAGGGTTATAAGTGTCTCAACTCTCATGGCAGAATTTTCATCTCAAGACATGTGGTCTTTATTGAGAATCACTTTCCTTTCCATGATGACTTTCTTGACACAAGAAATTCATTAAAAACACTAACTGGAACAATCCTTATTGTTCTTCCTTCTTGTCTTGCAGGTACCACTACAAGTCACACAGTTGAATTAACTCACAGGAAGGTGAATCATCAAGAAGGTGACTTGGTTTCAAATGAAGAGCAACCAACTCTCAGCGACTTAGCTGTCAATGATGATCAACCAACGTTCAATGATATCTCTATTCACGCAGATGAGGTAACCTCACATGTAAATGACACACTAGAAGACACATCAGAAGAAAATAATCAACAAATTCAACATGCCAACACACATTGGATGCGAACCAGAAGCAAGACAAGGATGTACAAGCCAAAACTACCCTATATAGGGTTTTTAGAAACAGACACAAAAGACAAGGAACCCGAAAATGTTAATGAAGCTCTAATAAGTCCAAAATGGAAAGCAACCATGGATGTAGAATTTAAAGCTCTAGCAACTAATCATACTTAGAATAACATCATAGACTCCAAATGGGTCCTTAAAACTAAATACAACGTAGATGACTCAATTGAGTGAAGGAAAGCAAGATTGATTGCCAAAGGTTTTCAACAAACTATGGGGCTCGACTATGATGAAACCTTCAGTCCAATGGTCAAGTCTAGCATAGTAAGAATTTTCCTATACATTGCAATACATTTAAATTGGGAGGTTAGGCAATTAGACATAAATAATGCATTCTTGAATGGCAAGCTCAAAGAAAATATGTTCATGCATCAACCTGAAGGATATACAAATTTAACCAAGCCTGGTCGCATATGCAAATTAAACAAGGCTATTTACGGACTGGAGAAAGGCCCTAGGGCTTGGTATGAAAAGTTGAAAGACACTTTATTGAGATTGGCTTTCAAAACACCAAGAGTGATTCATCACTATTTGTTCTTAGAGAAAATGATCATATCATATTCCTTCTCATATATGTTGACGACATAATAATTGGAAGGAGCAACAATAAGTCTTTAGAGACTTTCATTACTCAATTACATATTTCTTTCTCTCTCAAAGACTTTGGCCTTCTACACTACTTCTTGGGAATTGACGTACACAGAGATGTTGATGGAATGTACCTTAAACAAACAAAGTACATTAGAGATCTACTCAAGAAGTTTAATATGGAAAAAGCTTCATCTTGCCCTACACCAATGGTAACAGGGAAACAATTTATTGCTAAAGGAGAACTTATTGCTAACCCTACACTTACATACAAGCTATAGATGCATTACAGTATCTGACCAACACTCGACCAGACATAATATTTTTTGTCAACAAACTAAGCCAATATATGAGTTCCCCAACCACAGATCACTGGCAAGGAATAAAAAGAATACTGAGATATCTCCATGGCACAACAAATTTTTTTCTTCATACCAAACCCCCAACCCATCTTGATATAGCTGGATTCTCTAATGCATATTAGGCCACTAGCATATATGATAGGAAATCCATAGCAGGGCAATGTGTTTTACTTAGAGAGACATTGATCTCATGGGCCTCAAGAAAACAAAAAGTGGTGTCACAGTCAATTACTAAGTCAAAATACAGAGCTTTAGCTGACCTAGCAGCAGAAGTAACTTGGATCATATCACTTCTAGATAAGCTGAAATTTCCTATGCCTAGAAAGCCGATTTTGTGTTGTGATAACTTGAGTGCTAAGGCACTAGCATCCAATCCAGTGATGCATGCTCGGTTTAAACATATTGAGATAAATGTTCACTACATTTGTGATCAAGTGTTTTAGAATCAAGTCATAATAGCCTATATGCCCACAACAGATCAAATTGCATATTGTTTAACCAAACCTCTCTCACACACAAGGTTCAACATTTTGAGAGACAAATTTAGGATGACTAAGTCACCTTAGTTTGAGAGAGGGAGTTAGAGAAAGTTACGATTCTAATTATTAGAATCAATACCAGAGATATTATCTCAATAAAATTATCCCAATATCCCTGATATTATGCCCTGTATTATTTCTCATGTGTGCAACCATCATTATCAATTATTTCCTATATTGTTTATTGTCTTCACTGATGACTTTATTATAGAGATTATGATTATACTGTATGGTGTTTATATAAACACAACATCAGCAATACAAAAGTACCGCAATATTTCTCCATTTTATCTTTCTCTATTGTCTAAGTAGATTTTAGTCATTAAATGTGTTTTATCTTTGTAATATTCTAGTTTTGTCACATTCGTCAATAATATTGATTTAGTCTTTTTTTTAGTTTATCTCGTAAAGTTTTGTATTTTTTAAAATTTAAAGTTATGAAAAGAGTTGTTCCTATTTGATTCGCCACTTTTAGTCAATAATTAGATCTTGAATTCTTAATAGTTTTATGCAAGATTTTCAATGAAATTTAGAGCATCTTATCTCTTCCTACTTTTTTTTGTTTACTAATTTAAAATTTCCATTGTAAGAGACAAATAAATAGAGAGCATGTAATAAGGAGAATATCCATGACTCTTTGCCACCTTTAAAGCCTTAGGGAAAGAGATTGGAAAAATTAAAATAGGAAACTCTTTGGAATTCAAAGCACAAAATCCAAATTTGAAGATTCAAAAGCTTCTTAACAAAAGTGACTTGAAGCAACATGTAGGAATGGAAGTGAAAGTATAAAACAATTTTAATGTATTTGATGCACATGAGGACCAACAAGTTCAATTATTTTCTCTAGAATTTGAAAACTATCTCATGACATGGCTGAGAAAAATAATATGTGACATTGGACAAAACAAAAGACCGATTGTGGTCTCTTGGGATGATATTATAAGTTATGTGCACACTAGATTCATTCCCTACTACACTAAGAAGAGACTCCTTTTGAAGCTCCAACAACTTCAATAAGCAAGAAGTGTGGATTAATATTATAAACACCTAGAGGCAACTACAATGAAATGAAGTTTAAATAGTGAAAACTTAGATGCTAAAATGGTTGAGTGTGTATGGTGAAAATGTAGTGAATAGATAAGTCCTTATAATTTTTGTCATAGGAAAAATATAAAGATAGGGTACTTTGTGATGTTGTCTCTATGTAAGAAACACATATTTGTCTTGGTAAACATTGGTAATTTGATAGAAAGTTTTTCATGATGGTCTTACCAACAACTTTTGTTTTAAATATAAAGGGCACAAGATTATATTAAAACTTATATCCCTTATAGAAGCGAAAGAGAACCAATGTAAAATGAAAATAATATTGATATGAAGAGAAAAAAGAAAAGGGACAAGCAAGCAAAATGGAGGAAATAAAAAGAACTTAATCTCTGTAAAGAAGATCAAGTTATTGCTTGCTTGAAAAGAAGTATTTATAGATTTTTCTAACATTAACTTAAAATTGTCTCCCTCCAATTCTTTGAATCCTTCAATTAACTTTACAAGTTTGGAATTGATTATATAATACTATGGGGAATTTTTGAGATCCACCTAAGTGGTTACCACCTCTAAGAGAAATAAAACATTAAATACACTTTATTTCTACTTCTTAATAGAACATGATATACAAATAATATTGAGGAATCATGGGTGCAAGGCTTTTTCTCTAATAAAAGTCCAACCTTATGGTTTATATACCCCTTTTCGTATCCTCAATTTACGTTAGCTTGAGTGTTGGATATATGGCTCAAGTATTTGATGAATTCAACTATCTTTAGAAAACTATTAAAAGATTGCAATATGTGAATATTTAGAAGAGTACTAAGTTAATTTGTGTTGATTAGGATATCAATGTAAGTTTTCTCTTACTTAAGTTGATCTCACATCACAATAAAAGTTAAAATGTTGTTGGCTAGTCTAGAGAGACTGCAAGAAATAGTTTAATCAATTAGAGTATTGATTTAATTGATTACAATCATGGAGGGTAATTATAGAGAGAGATTTTGTAGTGTCCAGGGTTAATTAAGTAGTTTTCATATGATAATTGTTTACCACCAATGTTATTATAATAATTCTGAGTGTTACTTTCATTTGTATACAGTAATGGTTTTGTTTAACCTAAGAATTTATTTAATCAGAGTAGACATATTACACATGCTTAACTTATCGATATTGAAGAAAAATAAATAATCTTCAGATGATGAAAGATTTGAGTTCAGAGAAGTAACCCTTTATAATTAAACGAATTTTCAAACGCAGATGAAACTCCCCCTTTCTTGTAGGCACACATTATTCAAATTCAAACTATTCTTATAATAAATAAAAAATAACAATTCCCATAAATCTTACATACTAAGAAATTATGTGTATTTTTTTTTTCTTAAGGTAACGAGTAAAATAGTTCATGTGCTAAATATATTAAAAGACTACATTATTATGTTGACATAAATTATGTTATGCGACAAAAGTTTGTAAATTTTTAACAATCATCTTAAAAATCATACACATATTTTTTATTAATTGATAATCCATGAATTTTTATCATGAATAGATAATTTGTTTAAAAAAGAAATTGTAAAAATATAAGATAGATGAATATTTCTTCTATTGACTGAAAATATAAAATATTTTCCACTTTCATTAGTTCATACCTATTAAGATAATTTTTCGGTATGTAAGTGATAATACACAATACAAGTAGTTTAGCCTATGTTATTTTGGATATAAAAGAAGACATGTCTACAACTTATCTTGAAGATTACTTCAACTACTTGAGTTTGTTTGATGCTAAGTAATCTTTGACAATTAATGATAACTTTTTTATGGTTATTATATGATATGATAGTGAATAATGATTATATTTTTTGGATTCTACTATCATGTGTGTTTGTTTTGGATAGAAGAAATGAAAAGAGAAAATAAAGACTTTTTTTAATTAGAAAAAATAATTTATGTTTAAAAAATCGAATTTGGCACCCTTGAATTTTTTGTTCAAGTTTCACTACTGATTACAATCACTTAGAACTATGAACAATTCTAGTCTTACTATTTTAAACAATTATATTATCAATTCAATCGCTTAAAATCATTAATACTTAGTCTATGTTGTGAACCTTTCTATTTTGATATATTAAAATAACGACATGATTTATATTACTTACAAGTTTTCCAGGATAGATAATTTTATTCCATGCTACAAAGTTTGTAATTTAAGTAACATGGTAAATCTCTTCTTTAAAGAGGTTATCTATTTGCATAAGTTTCCTAAAATCATAAAATATTTTAGAAATCCAAATTTCTTGTGTCATTTATGGAGGAACTTATGGGGAAAACTTGGAGCTAAGATTATTTTCTCTATTACTTGTCATCCTCAAACTGATGGTAAGAAAAAAAATACTGAGATAGAATTTTGTCTCAACTATTGAGATGTAGCATTTCTATAAACCTAAGAAAGTGGAAAGAATTATTACCTCATAAAACTTTTTTATAATAAAGTGATAAACACCATAACTTCTCATTCTTCTTTGAAAGTTGTTTATGAGTTTAATCTATAACAGTATTTGTTCTCACTTCCTTGTTTTATTGTTTGTATATGAAAAACAAAATTTGAGAATTTCACTTTAATTGGATGGATATGCCAAACATGTCAAATTATTTTACGATAAATATTATAGCCATTTTCCCAGAAAATGTCTGGCAAATAAATGTGGTTAACAACTTGGTGATCTTCTAGGGAACATGTAGTTCTCTCCTCACTTTTGTCATGAATCTAGGCATACCATCTTCATACAAGGACCTATAGTTCTCACCTTCTTTATGCCACCCATGGTTCATGTTAACCCTCTAATTAACTTGTTTCCTCCTACCAACTGAAGTCTAGTAATATTTACCCGAGTAAGAAGGAAAAGTAAATAAGTAACATTTCCTTTCCTCCTAGTATTAGAAAATGTAGGATGTAAAATATATGATGTAAAATATAGGATGTGGAAAGTATTGTAAAATATATAGTTGTTGTAAATTATTTGGTGTAACATTGTAATATGTAGACAAATAGGTAATTATGTTCTTAATAGTGTTAAATATGTTTTTTGTCCTTTAACTTTAAGTGAATTTGGAATGTGTTGTTTATATGTTTCATGATAACATTTGAGTTGTTTACACCATTTGACACATTTCCGCTCAATGTTAGATGAGAAATACATTTGAAATGTAAAAATAAAATTAATAAAATTTAGTTAAAATGCCTAAATCTATGCATTTATAAAGATGAGGGACTAAACTGGATCAAAGTTTCGAAGAGGAACTAATTCCAATTTTCATTGGAAGTTAAGGGACCAAAAACATATTTAACCCTTCTTAATATTACACCTATCCTTTATGATAAAATAATAATTATTAAATTAACTACGTTAGACAAGGATAAATGGCATATGTATAAGTTTCTTTTTAAGTTTATATTTTTATTTTATCAATATCTCTTAAATAAATAGATAAAATATTATCATATATTTGGGAAGAGACGTCATAATAGACGATACAAGGGTTAGACGATACATGAGTAAAAGGTTAAACAACATTGATAAGTAATTGGGTAGACGATTTAAGGTTAGGTAAGATAGACAATAGAATGTGGTTCTAGGTAAATGATTGGAGGTGGAAATACAATAATTAGGTAGACAGATGGTATTGAAGAGAAAAGTTAGACGATAAATGTATCAGACGATACTAGTATCTGGGAAATGAACATGATATGGGAATTAGATGATAGTTACGTCAGAGCGATAGAAGGATTAGGTGATATAAGCATTAGACTGTATATTGGAATAATAATATATGGTATGGTTTTCAATATGTAATTACTTAACTTAAAAAATATATATTTTATTAGAAGGTTTTTCTAAGTGGTAGAGTAGTAAACATAATGCATGAAAATTGTAATAAGATGAATATTAATTCATTTGAAATATTTTTTAAAGATTTAGCATGGATAACCTATTGCACGAGATCTATTATTATGTGAATATTGTCTTTTGGTGTATGCATGAGTAAGTCTATGGATTGTGTGAAATGATGTTAATACGAGAAAGTAATTAGGTTTTATGTCTCAGGTGATGTTAACTTATGATCGTTTTGAATGACATGCAATTTTGTATTAATGTATTTTGGGGTGTTGTTGGAATGTAATCGTCTTGAGGGAATGACATGTTTATGTGTGTTATAATGTATTTGTGTGGTTATGAGGTCGAGCAGAGCCAAGATATGTTGTTACAATCCGTTGAGGCTGAGTAAAGCTAAGAAAAGTTGTCACAATCCACTAAGGTCGAGTAGAGTCAAGACATATCACAACTAAGGCTTAGTAGAGCTAGGAAATGTTGTCATAATCTATTGAGGTTGAATACGTGTAGTATATGTTGTCATAATCTATTGAGGCTCAATGAAGCCAAGGTTGGTTGCCAAAATCTACTGAGTGTTGTGAATGTGAATTTCATGTTTAACATAAATGATATTTTATGTATAAATTTTGTAAACCGTGATTTTAATCTTTGTTATATTAGCTTACCCTTGTGTTTGTTTGTGTATGTTTGTGTATGTGTTTGACTGCGATGATTATGTATGTTACATAGGAGTAGATGAGGAACCAAGTATGGATACATAATACTGATAGATGAAATGAGAGTGTGTTATGGTTGGGACAGAAACTTGTTCTTATATTTGATGTTGGATAATTTCTTATTTTAAGTTTTCAATCAAGTTATAAGTTAAATAGGTTTTTTTTTCATTTGAGTTAAGAAGACTATGATAGATGATTATAGTTCAGTAGAAGATAGATGGATGGACATGATAAAGTGGTCAAATTGAAACTTAAGTCAAATCTTCCAATAGTGGGTGCCACAGTACATCGAACAAATAACAAATTTCACTAGGGCAGGCTCTAACCCATGACTTTGATACTATATTAAGAACTAGACTACAAACCTAACTCAAGCTTACAAAATCAACTTGGAAAGTAAGGTTTGAACTCACTTTTATGGTATAAACTCACCTCATCTCTACTCGACGTGAGATCTCCAACACAATGTAAATTTTTTCTCAAGTTTGCTTTAACTTTTGGACTAATACTTATTTTATATGGTTGTAAAGTATAAAAAATTTGGGGGTGTTATACTCTAACTTTGACTTTATGATGTGCAATGAAGTTTTTGAAAAGGAGTTGCATACTCTAAAGTTAAAGTCCAATAAGGTTAGTCAATATGCTAAATATGCAAATTAGGGAAGAAAGGAAGTCATCTTGATTTTCGAGACTAGGTTTGATTTCATTTGAGAAGTAAAACCTTGATATGAATTATCTTCTTTTTATGTAGGCTTTACAAATTCATGGATAAATTCTCTTTAAGAAGAAAAGGATGATAAATGCATCAATGATAAATAAGAAACTCAATACAAAGATATCATTCCTATAATGGATACAAGAAACATGTTAAGAAAAATATCTCTTACTTAAAATATTCCTTTTTCTTCATTGTTTTGTATTTCTTAAACTATAATTTTGTAGAATTTGGTGTAATTAGTAAATAGGTTTAATTGAACCTCTTATAAATCCATTTTCATGCATTTTTTTTCATAAATAAAAAAGAACAATAGAATGTTAAGTAGAAGCAAACAAAGTGATACATAACAAAGAAGCCCAATTGAAGGAAGCTAATCTCAGCCAAGGGGTATCCAAATCAAAAGAAGGAAACATGACAAATAAAGCATGGAATTCATGCACAAGGGAAGAACTTCCTAATTTTCAGTCACTTTAAAGATTTAGTTTGATTTTTTAATTTCCTTATTCAAAATTTTCCTCTTTTATTTTTGAAAATTGATCACTCTTAAGTTGGATCTTGTGGCCTCATTTGAATGTAACTAGAAATGCATTTAGGTTTCATTTGCTTCAAGTTTGCAAAGGTCATTGGCTATAAATAGTCATTCACCTCATATGTAGTTTTACTGCCTTAGTTGAACGAGAATTTGAGTTATGAGAAAACTTGTGTAGGTGACTTCTCAGTTGAATCTTAGATTGAGTTCTTATGAAGCAAGTAACAATTCTTCATGAAGCTTATCAAGAGGATAAAGTCTTTCACATCTCAAAATTTAGACTACAATATTTTCAGTATGTTAACACCTAAGATTTAATAATGCATTACTTTTCATGTATATTATATCTAGTATAACAAATTCAGAACATGTAAGTATATAAATATAAAAATTATAAATATTCAAGGAATCAAAATTAATCAAGTGTTTACAATTAAAATAATTATAATAAAAATATTATTGCAAAATAATATACTTCAAATAATAAAATGAGTTATAATACTTATAACATAATATACGTATAAACTATAATAAAATATTTTTTTGAGTTATAATATAATATATATATATATATATAGACAATATATTATAATTATAATATAGTAAATAGGAGAAAATCATGTAACAATAACTAAAGTCTCTCTTTCAATTATATAATAGAATATAAAAGGATCTGCACCACAATTTTTTCTTTCACGTGCATGCACCAATAATGGATAATAGAGGATAAGATGGATAACTAACATTTAATTTCAAGTTAATTTTTAATGTAATGCAGGATAAAAATCTTAGAAAGTCTAATCTCTAACTAACGAGATTAAACTAGTGATTGTAGAAATTTAGGAAAATGTATTATAATGATGTAAGATCCATTTTCGGTTTTTGTTTTCAACAGGAGAACCTTTGGATGATGTTGGATAAATATGAACTTTTTTAATAGGAATATTGAATGAAAATATTTGAGATCAAAGTTGACTGAGTGATTTTTTTTTTTTACTTTTTGTGATTTTATGACAAACAAGTTAAATAAATAATGAAATTATAAAAATAATTTTAAATTCAAATTACGTGAGTTCAAATGTCGTATTTTATTTGAGTACATTGAAAATAATGACGCTTTTAGCTGTCGTTTTTTGCATTATATTTTTTTTAAAATACATAATTTATGGCAGTTTTAACTGCCATTATTTGCGTAGAGAATACGACAGTTTAAACTGTCATTATTTGCACAGTGCATTAAATGGCGGGTATTACAACGTTTCACATAAGACCGCCATGTTATACTTTGTGGCAGCAGGATATATGGCGGTACCTGGACCCGCCACACGTGCAAAATACGACAGTCATAAACGCCATCTTATACCACAAATAACTGTCGTAATTAACAAGATTTTTTGTAGTGATTCTCTTATAAAAACGCAGGCTTTATAGTCTGCAAGCTGATATCTTGAACATGTTGAAATTTCTGTTAATTTGTTGACTTCACTTGACTTAAGTGAAATTACTTGAGCCGATCGAATATGTTACTTGCAAAAATATAACAAGTCAATTAATCTGTTAAAAAATATTTCAACTGACTAAAAGAATGCAACCAGGCACAAGCTATGATGCCTAAAATATTTCACAATTTTTTGCTGCACAAATATTTTTCAATGCAAGATTCAATGTATGCACTACACAAGGAATCCAGTAGATTGAAGGAAATTCTGCTTCTATAAGCATACCTACTGCCTTACATATAGTGGTATTATCAGTTATAATTGTACCACATTTTTTGGTCCAATCTCCATAATTACATCTCTCATGTGTTTAGCAATAAAATCTTTGTCCTTTATCTCACTAGATCCATCTATTGACCTCAAAAACATTGGACCACTCTCATTGATAGCCATAAAATTTATAAGTGGTCTTCTTTGAAGATCAGTCCACCCATCACTAACAATTGTCACACCTTTATCATTCCATGAATCCCTTATGGGTTGTAGAAGATTTTCTACATGACTTCTTTCTTTTGAAAGTAAAGGACCTCTCAATTTATTATATGTTGGTGGTACATATCCACTGAGATTAGAAGTATTGGCAGCATAAGAAAATGCACCCCTGTAGTGAGGATTATTTGCTAGATGAAATGGTAGTCCTGAAGAATAAAACATCCTTGAAATTTCACAATCAAGAGTATCTCTAGCTTGAATATTGAAAGAAGCTTCTAAAGGACCTTTGTGTTTTTTATTAACATCGTTATTCATCTGCTTTCCTTCATTGGATACAAATGGTATAGAGACATTTTTCTTCTTTGAATTTTCTATTTTCAATGCTGCTTCATTGTCTAATCTTCTAAACTCAGCAAGTTTTGACGTAGTCACGTTTGGACAAATTCTAACTCCTGCTCCCATAATTTTTTGCAAATGAGATCTTACTTGAGTGTAAGATCCATTGAATGATAAATCACACAAACTGCATTTAATCATATTATTTCACCATTAGGAGTTTTTCTTAACTTTGTAACATATCTCCACAAAGGTTTTGTTTTATCTTTTTTGATGGTTTGACTAGGTATACTCATCTTAATTTCCTATAATAAAATAAATTTTCTATTAGATTAATTTATTTGGATATAAAAAATAATAATTTCAAAAATTAAAAAAAAATTATATAATTCAAATAAAAGGATATAATAACAATAATTATATTATTATAAAAAAATAATATTTTAATTTAAATGGGACAAATATTAAAAAAATAAAAAGATATAATTTAAATAAAAAATAAAAATTTAAATATAAAAAAAATTATTCACTCTATGTAGTTTTGTTTCCATTTTACTTTAAACTTGTTTTTTTCGTTTGAATTTATATCTTAACATTATATAAAGGTGTTTTAAATAAATAAAAAACATAGCAATAAAAAACTTGAAAACATAAACAATAAAAAACTTGAAAACTTTAAATTTAATATAATAAATAAATTATAAAATACAATAAAACATTAAATACTAACAACGTTACTAAAAATAATTACTCACATATGAAGTATACACTATATAAGAATAACTACATTAAGTTACTTTTACATAAAAAAACTATGAACGATATTTATTTAAATTATAAAAAAGAAAGTTTATAAAGTTACCTTTTCAGAATCTTTTCTCGAGTTTTCCAGACCTTCTTTCTCCTTCCCTTCGTTCTGTAACTGCAAAGCAACAACTTCCCTTTGTTCTGCAACAACAAAGCAACAACTTCCTTTTGTTCTGCAACTTCAAACCAACAACTTCCCTTCGTTCTACAATTGCTAACAGGTTTCCTAGTTGTATTTCCTCTCAACTCAAGAGCTCCCAATCAGAATTCTTTCTTTTGTTTTTTGTTACTTGTGATTGTAGCATCTCATGTTACTCTAATTTATATAATAATTTGTTCTTATTGATTTTATTTATGTTCCTAATCTTGATTTTATTTTATTTTAATAGAAGAAATAGAAGATTATTTTTTATCCTTTGATTTCCTTTTTTATTTTAAGTTTCTTGGGTTTCCCTTTATTTTCTGAGAAATACCAATTAATGCGTATCTAATGAGTATCCAAAATGTGATCAAACGTGAAAATTTGGATTCGCAAAAATTTTCCTTTGAAATTTTGGATTCGTGAAAATTTTTCCACATTACGTATCAAATCCCTATGTCCAGATAGATGGAGGTGTCCTCCCGCACGTGTCGCACAGCTAGGTCGTGTCTGATCCATGGGAAAGCTCCTAACACCAGGTCGTGCGTGTGTTCGTCGCGCCTCTGCGTTCGTGTCTGCTTCGGGAGCGGGAAGTATGCTCCAAACACTGTGTCGAAGCATCATAGGGTACAAGACATCTATTCTATGTCAAATTGTCTTCAGGTTAAGCTCCAATCTTATAGCTTCAAGTTCTTCACGTGCATTGATAAGTGTGATAATTACCTATTATTTAAAATTATTAGAACCTTTTAATTGTTTTTATTCATGTGTTTTGTGTTAATCTCATGAAAGACTTTAGGAATTTGTAATTATATTTCAAAAACAAGTTTGCTTTGATGTTTGTGGACTTTTGTAGAAAAAAAATGGAGGATTGAAGAAGCATCACTAGTAGTTGCCTGAAGTCACTCGCCCAGCGACCTTGACGTACTCGCCCAGCTACCAAGACTTGATAGCCCAAAGAGGAAGGCTTGTTCGCCTAGCAAGTATGTCTGTTGGCCCAGCAATATCACTTTTTTCTTAAACATTAAAAGTGTCGAGACTCGAAGAAAAACGGAGTTTGGGTTTAGGGAATGCGGCTGGAACTCAAGACAAAGGTTGAGACACTTTTGGGGATTAAAGGATTCATCTTTCTTCATTCATTCTACCATTCCAACTCCATTTGTGCTCTAGATGTATAGGAGTAGCTAAACTCCATTTCATTGGGGTTGGATGTAATGTACCTAAACTCATTGTAGTTTCATCTATGCAATAGAATCTCTTTCATTGCTTTTGTGTTCTATCTACATTATTTTCGTGCATGATGGAATATCTATTTGTTTTTGTGGTATTTAATCATTGGAAAGTGTTTTGGAATCTTAGACATGGATAAAACAACCTAGAGATTTTGTTCTAGACATATATCAAAGCTCTTGGTCTTTCTAGACATCGTTTTTAATGCGTCTTTTGTGTTTAAACATCTATGGGATTAGTATTTTTACATAAAAGTTCAAAACATGCCCCTAAGGGATTAGGGTTTGAATACCTTTGATGTCAATGCTTGAGTAGATTAGAGATATATATTGGAAGCAAGAGCTATGATAAATGCCAAAGGATTGGAAGCATCTCGAGAAGGCATGAGATGCCACTATAGGCCATCTTGGAAGTGGAGGTCTTTGATTGTTGGGGAATTAATTTTGGTGGTCCCCTCCCTTCTTCATTTAACAATGAATATATTCTGGTGGTAGTTGATTATGTCAATAAGTGGGTGGAGGCAACAACTTGTCAGAAAAGTGATGCCAAGACAATCATCAAACTTCTAAAGAGGCAAATCTTCTCTCGATTTGGAGTCCCCAAGGTCCTCATCAGTGATGGAGGATCCCATTTTTGCATGCTCAATTGGCCAAAGTCTTGAAACACTATGAAGTGAGGCACAAGGTTGCTTCACCTTATCATCCACAGACTAATGGTCAAGCTGAAGTGTCTAACCAGGAGATTAAGAGGATTCTTGAGAAGATTGTGACTTCACCTAGAAAAGACTTGTCCTTAAAGCTTGATGATGCCCTCTGGGCATATAAGACTGCCATGAAGACTCCTCTTGGATTATCACCATATCAACTAGGCCCTGAAGTTTTTGAATTTTGAGCCCTCTTTATCTGAATGCAATTGTTAGAGCTTGAAGAGATGAGATAGAATGCGTATGAGAATTCTAAAAGCTACAAGGAGAGAGTCAAAATGTATCATGATAGAAAGCTACTTAAGAAAGAATTTCAACCTGACCAACAAGTGTTGTTGTTCAATTCCAAGCTCAAATTATTTCTGGGCAAGTTGAAGTCTAAATGGTCTGGAGCCTTCACCATCAAGGAAGTCAAACCCTATGGATCAATAAAGTTGATGGATCCCTCTTCAGGTGATCCACAAAGGAGTTGAGTTGTGAACGGTCAGCGGCTTAAGCACTATCTAGGGGGTGAGGCTGAACGCCTCACCATTGTCATTCATCTAGAAGACCCGTGAGCTTACAGGCATTGAGCTAATGACGTTAAACAAGCGCTGACAGGGTGGCAACCCAGTGTTTTGAGTTTTTCTTAGTTAGTAGACTATGTTTCAGCAATTTTTCAGTGACTAAGGTTTGTCACTGTTCGCCTAGTGAGGAGGAGCTAGCTTCGCGAGTCTAGTTTTTCATAGAAAAATAGTTCCAAAATTATGCAAACTTGCTTAGCGAACCCAACCCTCGCCCAGCGAGCAGGACCTCTACACAATCAAATTTTTTTTTGGCTAATAAAATCGTTGGGCGAGTATTTCTCGCCCAGCCTTTTTTGAACGATTTTTGCCCCTGGAACCACGTGTTAGGCGCGCATACTCACCCAGCGACAAACACTATTTTATTTTCTTTCAAAAAAAATCAAATTGAAATTTTTGGGGGAAACTCGACCACTCGCCCAGCGAGTCATGCCACTCGCCTAGCGACTAAACGACATTAATTGCTATTAGAGGAAAGTTGGGGTCAAACCTGCTTTTTAAATTTTTGAAGCAGCTCACCCAACGACAGGTTTAGCTTGCCCAGAAAATGGTTGCGGTTACACCTCATCCATTACTTTTCATTTTAACCCTTCTTCCCCCTCTTCTTTTTACCCTAGTTGTCCCCCTCCCTCTTTCTTGTTTAGCTGCACCTCCATCGTCATTTTTGCTTACACTTTGCACTTTAGCATTCCTTTTTCTCGTTTTCTCTTTTCCTCTTCCATCAAATGGCTATCCTAAGACTTCCCAAGTTGCTAAAAAGAAGAGAGTTACCTGAGGCTATTCTTCCCAGAACCCCCAACTAGACTTCATGGAAACATACATGGTGCAAAATTATGATCAACATAAGTTCTCTTCGGAGACGACTGCCAACCGCTTTGCTAAGATCATGCCCAGGAGCCTGATACCTAAGAGGAAGGTCAAATTAAATCCTAGGGAGTATGATGAGTTTCGTTTGGAGCTTGAGAGGAGAAACTGGCATAAGGTGTTTGCGAATCTTCCCAATGAAATTGATGAAGTGTTGGTTAAAGAGTTTTATGCAAATGCCTACCAACAAGTGAGGGATGGCCCATGTCAATGTAGGGTGCGGGGGCAGTTGATTAAATATGACAGCAAGACAATTAATACCTTTTTGAGGACGGCTTCAGCTCTTGCAGACCAAGTAACTCCCTTTAGTGAATTCTCAAGTGCTCACAAGGACAATGATGAAATTGCCTCAGTATTGTGCATCCTGGGCCAAACTTATGTGTTGGGCGTCAATGGCAACCTCATCTACATACTCCGGAAGCATCTGACCTCATTGGCCCAAATGTGAAGTGCTTTCTCTTACACCAACCTTAGCCCAAAATCTCATACCTCTGATCTTAACATTGTGAGGTCCTATCTCATTTATGGGATAGTAACAGATTTGGACATGGACGTGGGGAACCCCATTTCTCATGATATCACTTACACTGCTGACATGGAAAATGTCAAGTTGGGTTTTCCTGCACTCATCACAGCTCTTTGCAAGGAAAGGGGAATCCTTTCTGACACTCATGTACTCCTCTCCCTCCAGCCACCCATAGATAAAAAGTTCATCAGGAAGAATTGCATTAACAAGGTGGAACTCAATGAACTTGCTCCAGCACCCCGAGCACCCCGTCCACCCCGGGCTACCACTTCCTCTCATTTCACACATGATCCTTCCTCTACTTTCGAGGCGACCTTCCAGGCAGCCATGACCAAAATGTTTGCAAGGCAGGAGGACATGTGGCTGGGTCATCAAGCAATCAGGCAAGGCCAAGTTAGCATCATGGATAGCATGCACAAGTTGTCTTTAGGTGTTCTGAATTTTCCAAATGGTCTCATCATGACACGAACATAGTGGGGGAAGGTACTGTTGCTGATAATGATAATGGAGCAGGTGGACTATCAGGAGCAGAAGAAGGAGGTCAGGAGGACCCTAATGCAGAAGAAGGAGAGCAGAGAGGTCAGGAGGACCCTTATGCAGTCGGGAGTACTTGACCTTATTGATTGGTGTTTCTATTATTTTTCAGTGTTTTAGTTTGTGTTATTAGCTAGTTGTTGATTTAGTTTTTACTTTCAGTACTTTATATTATGGTGAAACTCTTGCTTGATATTTGAACTAATTCTCTTCTCCTCAAATTTTGTTGGGTAGCCTTGTTTTGGATGCCTTCTTTTTTGGCATTGGGAGCTTTGATTTCTTTTCATGTTATCCTTGCATGATCTTGAGGAATTAGCTTGCAAATTTAAGAGTGAGAATGTGGATGTGCTTGTAATTTGATTAATTCATTAACCTGTGTTTGATTATGACCAGTGGATTGAAGAGTGAGAATGTATTTGGAATGTATGTGAGAAATTTGTTGTTGCTATGGATTTGAGTTTTGCATGATTCTTGTAAATTCACATACACATTTGATCAGAAATGAGAAAGACACTTCATTGTTTTGATGTTACATAGCTACTTGGCCAAATAGCCACCCTTGATGCATGACTTTGAATCTTTTGTGAACCTTTTGAGCTTTGTTATAATTTTTTGTGACCCCTAAGCCTATAAAGAGAAATACATCTTTTCCCACACTTTAGAATAAGAGAACAAACAATATGTGATGAGGGTATAAGTTGGGATTAAGTTTGGGGGAAACTTTTGTGAGAAAGTAAGGAGTGAATTGGTTGAGAATTTCTTTTAGTAATGTTTGAATATCTCTTTCAATAAAAAAATGAAGAAAAGAAAAAGGCAAGCAAAGAGGTTGCTACAGATAAAAATGAAGTTAGAAGTATATGGGGGCCTTTTTTGTATATGAAGGAAGAGGATGTTGATGAATGATTTATGCATATTCTTGTTCTCTTCTCATGTGGTGTCTTTGAATCCAAGAAAAACATGTTTCTTCTAACCAAGCCAACCTACAACCCTTAAAGACCTTTTTATCTAAATCAAGTTGTGTGAAGTGTTTGTGAGATGAAGTGCAAAGGTTGATGAAGTAGTTTTCTAACATGCTGATTATGAGTTGTTTAAACACTTGTTAGCAGAGTGAAAACTACCATGGTGAAAGTTGTGATGATTCACTTTCCTGATTGCCATATACCATTCTGGTTTAAGGATTTGTGTTGATAAAAGAACCATTCCATGTTCACTCTTTGAAATGCAAATGACTTCTCTCTATTTTGTGACAAGGATAGTGCAAGTTGATATCATATGCTTCCCTTTTTGTGTTGATCAGGCTGACCTTGCTTCTCTTCTTTTGTTTTGATGGTTTTGCTTTTCATGAGGACATGAAAAAAATTCAAGTTTGGGGGTGTTGATAAGTGTGATAATTACCTATTATTTAAACTTATTAGAACCTCTTAATTGTCTGTTATTCATGTGTTTTGTGTTAATCCCATGAAAGAATTTAGGAATTTGTAATTATATTTCAAAAACAGGTTTGCTTTGATGTTTGTGGACTTTTGTAGAAAAAAAAATGGAAGATTGAAGAAGAATCACTAGTAGCTGCCTAGAGTCACTCACCCAATGACCTTGACGTGCTTTCCCAGCTACCAAGACTTGATAGCCTAACAAGGAAGTCTTGTTCGCCCAATGAGTATGTTTGTTAGCCCAGCGAATATCACTTTTTGCTTAAACATTAAAAGTGTCGAGACTCAAAGAAAAATGAAGTTTTGGTTAGGGGAACATGACTGGAACTCAAGACAGAGGTTAAGACACTTCTGGGGCTTAAAGGATTCATCTTTCTTCATTCATTCTACCATTCCAACTCCATTTGTGCTCTAGATGTATAGGAGTAGCTAAACTCCATTTCATTAGGGTTGGATGTAATGTACCTAAACTCATTGTAGTTTCATTTATGCAATAGAATCTCTTTCACTGCTTTTGTGTTCTATCTACATTATTTTCGTGCATGATGAAATATCTATGCATTGTTGCGGTATCTAATCATTTGGAAAGTGTTTTGGAACCCTAGACATGGATAGAACAACCTAGAGGTTTGGTTCTAAACATAGACCAAAGCTCTTGGTCATTCTAGACATCGTTTTTAATGCGTCTTTTGTGTTTAAACATATAAGGGATTAGTATTTTTACATAAAAGTTCAAAACATGTCCCTAAGGGATTAGGACCTTTGATGTCAATGCTTGAGTAGATTATAGATATATATTGTGAGATGATTGCTTAGAGTTTTGGTCATGAATTCCAACCCCAATGAGTCTTTGCCTTGATTATTTTATCACTTTCAAATTTAGTAATATCTATGTTTTCACTTGTTTCGAATTAATCTATGTTTACATTCAATGCTTAAATTAGTAAGTACGCCTAGTTAACTAAACAAACACAATTTCCGTGGGAAAACGATACTTGGACTTACCATTTTTATTAGTTGCATGACTTGGTACACTTGTAAAAGTCTTAACATGCATCCAGATTAAGCACACTTCAAACTTGATCAACACAACAGATCTTTCACGTCTTTATCACTTTATCAAGTCTCATCATGTCTTTATTAAACCTTCATATCCTCATCAAGTCTCTATGTAATGTCTTCATCGAATAGTTATACATCAAAGCCATTTGTGTTAACAACCACCACCTTCCTTTTCACAATACATGTATTCAACTTGTAGTTCTCATATCAATCAAAAAGCTTTGAGTGTGGGTATTATATAATGAGGTACATACATTTATGTTGAAATTAACTCATATCTTCTTGATGTGGTGGAAATTGAATTTTACGAAATACTATACCCATCTTCAAAATTGTTAAACCTTTGTTATCTATGTTTGTGTCTACCATTGTTTGAAAGTTTGTTTTAATACAACAACTGGAGTCGGACAAAGTGCTTAATTATTATATAAAAAAAATATTTTCGTGAAAAAATGGATGAAGTATTGATTTATGTACAAAATTATAGTGTTAGATTATGTTCATAATCCATCAGATATTAAAGAACTTGTGAAAAAACATTAAGACAATTAAAATGAGTATTTTTCATACTTAAATTTATATTTTTCCTATATAATTATCTTGTCCATATTTTCAATTACATTGATTTTATATTTTATATTTTTTACTTTTTATAATATACTCTAATCTCACCGTCGCTAACTTAAGAGGAACTAACGTCGAGTTTGAATAAATTATTTAAATATTGCACTTAAAATTTATCATTTTTATATGGTGATAATTATTTTTTTCAACATCATATGTTTCTTTTATAAAAAATTAAAAATAAAATATTGTAACTAAAGTTTAATGGTCTGTTTGTTTCAATAAACAGATTTGGAATGATGAATTATTATCATTAAAAACACGATAAATAGAAAAAATTAATAAAACACAAAAGATAATGCAAATTTGTTCATGTTCATTTTCATTGCACAAATAAGATATTTGTGATAAAATATCAAAAAATATAAAAAAAGTTCAAATATAATTTATTATATATATATATATATATAATTTATTTTAACTTAATAATTTGTTCTGTTTATAATAATAATAATAAGTTATATTTTGTAATTTTAAATAATAACTTCAACATTATTTTAACATAATTTTTAATACTTATATTTAAATTTATATTACATTTATTTTTAATAATAAAATGATAATTATTTAATTTTATTCATTAAAATAATTTATCAAACCATATATGAACTTTTACAACTTAAATCCACTTAAATTGTATAAATTTTTCTTAATCCAAATAAACTCATTTGCACCTCCTCCTTGTATCAAAATTCAAATTTCCTCTCTCAAATTCTTGAAATTCAAACATACTTTTATTTTCTACAAACTTTTTTGACATTTGACATGTCAAATGATATAATTTAATTTTATATTCTTTTCAGTAACCTGGTTAAATTTATCATATTGACTTTTCGTTATATTTTTATTTTTTAAAATTTATGTTAATTATTTGGTATTTATTGGTGTTAAAGTATAAAAATATTAGTTTTTAATGATATTAAATATTTAATCCTATAATTTTATTTGTGTATTATTTAATATATTTCTCAAATTTTAAAGTAACATGTCTTTTTATTATTATATTTCAATTCAAAAGATAAAAAAAGAAAGGGTAATTTTTTAATAAAACAAAAAACATTAAAATTAAAAATTAAAAATCCCAAAATTTATCCAAATTAAAATGCACAAACTGGTTTAGTTTATTTCACTTTTCTCTTTTCCAAATCGAACGAGTATCTCGTTTTTTATATTTGGTTTGAATATATTTTTAAACCAAAAACTGAACTAATTTGCATATATGTATATAACTAATAAATTAATAATATACATATAGTATTATTAAAAATAATAATAAGTATTTTGTGTGACATTGAGTTTGAAAATGAGGAACAACCTGAGTGTGTCATTAATAGGTTCATCCGAAGTTAACATAGGGAGAGGAATCTTCAGAGAGCACTTAATGTTGTTTGTTGATGAATTTTTCTTCTCTGGTCGAATAATTTCAGTCATAAGATGTCGTTTTCACACTCTCATTACTATTCATTTTCTTTTTCCCTTCTTTTTGGTTTATCCATCATCATCATAATTCTAATGTCATCACGTGCCATTGCAGTGCCTCAATTCCCTCAAACTCCAATTCATAACCAAAAACACAGAATCCACAAGATCCAATGCTACTTATATTCTTTTACAATCCAATTTGATTACACTTTTTTCTTTTTTGCATTCATATTTTTTAAGAAAATAATAACAAATAAATATTTGATTTTTTGGATGTACAAGTTGATTTTATTATTAAATATATGAAAATTATTCAAAATTAAAATATAAGTTTAAGTTTTATAATAAAAAAAATAAGATAGGACTCAGATCTTATTATTAATATTATATATATATATATATATGAATAAATTTGCATCTCAAAAATATATCAAGAATGTATATATTTTATTATTTTTTAATAAATTATTTTGTTGTTGTTTGAACTTATTTAATAGTGAATTATATTCCGATTCAAATATATTAGAAAAAATAGCTATATAATTTTTGTTAACTTAAACATAAATAAATTCTAATTAAATTAAATCTATATAATATTTTTATTTGAAAACAACTCTATATTCAAACTCAATCATTATTCTTAATACATAAAAATGATTTAGAGAGTGACGTAAACAATTCTTTCTTCATTTTATGAAATGAAAAAAGTCAGTTCACTTAATTAACATTCTTAGTCAAAATTAACATTATTAGTCAAAATTAAGGTTTAGATATAGCATTGTTGATGATCATTTGTTAAGTTGTAAATTAAAAATTATATATTTTGAAGTTAAATTCTGATTGTTCATTTTATAAAAGTTGGTAATATCTTCCTCAATTTTCCATAGAATAATTAATGATATGTCATTGAACTATCATTACCTTTTCACTTTCATCTTTTATTTATTTATATAAAAATAAATAAATAAATAAATAAATAAGGACATAAAATGAAAGCATGGAAATAAATGTAGTTGTGGATAAAAACAAGGACTAGTGAGTGAACAGAAGGAGCAGAAGAGGACACAGAAAGAGACTTTCTATTCAGACCTATTCTATTCTCTGCTATTCCAAGAATCCTATGTTCAACCAACTCACCCTCTTCATAATTATATACATGCTTCCACACTAAACCCTAATCTCTCATAACTCACCTTTTCATTTCTTTTTCCTTTTACAAATCCATCTTTACTAATTTCAAAAAAAAAAAAGAAATTAGGGTTTAGGATTGCAAGGTTTCTACTTAATTAACAAATAATCCACTAATTAATAGACCCAGATACATGTTAGGGAGTGTTCCAACAATAATTAGGATATTCAATGCTTTTAATTTCTCTTTGAAAAATTAATATCAACTAACTAATTGTTGCGTTAATTCTAGTATTTTTTTTTTCAATTAAACTCTTAGTTTTATTCTTTTTGCTAAAAGTATAGCACCAATATGAATGAATTTTTGTCTCATGAAAAATTAAATATCAACTAATTGTTGTGCTAATTTTAGTATTTTTTTTTTCAATTAAACTCTTAATTAGTTTTATTCTTTTAGCTAAAAATAACATCATATGAATGAATTGTTCGTGTGATATCACTACAATATATATATATATATATATATATATATATATATATATATATATATATATATTTTTTTAATCATGATGTTTGTAATTATTATTTAATACTTTTTCTTAATTTTTTTACTTAATGGTTTCTTTCTTTATATTAAGGTTTTTTTTATCGATAAAGAATAAGAATATGTAAATGTATTTATATATAAATATTGTATATAAAATATAAATTTTCTATCTAAGTCGATAAAAAATAGTTCTTAAACTATCAAGTTTCCTCTGTATTAATTAAGGTTATCATGTTAAAATATGAAGACTTAAAAAAAGAAATTACATCAACTATTTTTAATAATCGAGACTACATTAAATAAAAATTTTAAGAAAAACATAAAAAAAAAAAAGATAATTACTACAAATACTTTGATCTGAAAAAAAAAAAAAAACATTATTACTACAATTATGAAGCTAGTGTAGGAGAACAATGTGTTTAAACATTTTTACACGCAATTTTAGTGTCCTAAATTTTGATGAAACCATTCATTCCGTACTAATAATATGATTTGGGTTGTTCAAGAAGACATTCCAAGTTCCACCATAAATCTTCTATGCACATGCCACTGTATATCCTCTTGGAAATCATCACTTTCAAATGCATCAAAATTCTTGGGAAAAGCTTAACTAGTGAAATAAGAACACTGATTAAAAATTATATTTTGTGCTTTTTAATGCTTTTAATTTGATATTTTTTAAATTTTTTTTAACTCACTGGTTACCAAATTCCAAATTGTAAACTTATTGTATATTTATTCTTTCGATAGGTAAACTTGTATGTTTTTGCATAAAATTTAGAAGTAGCATTATCTGTGATACTACTTTTTAGCAAGAATTAAAATTTTACTATAATAAAAATATGTTAAAGACCGATTTAAGTCGTTAAAGTTAAATTTTTATTAGCTCATTAGATAATCATTACAAAAATAAATAATGAAGTTCATATAAATTGTGTCCAATTATTTTCTCCTTGTATATGATGGGTAATGTATTCAAAATTAGTTTGACAAGATTTAGTGGGAAATGAAGATACAAGTATCAAAAGACGTGTCTTCTGATTTAAAATTTTAAATATGAAAGTTAAAATTTATTTAAAATAATTTTAATTTAAATATGAATAATGGATCCACATTATTAATTGGAATCCAAACATTTGTTTTTTGGACAAAAGGAAATAAAAGCATAGATTAAATATCCTATATTAATTAGAATTATTGATAAATTTAATGAGATAAAAGACCCACAAAAACACATACTTTTAAGATTTTTAATAATATCATAATTTTTTATATATTAATTGTTAAATTTCTTCAAATTTTTTGGTTTTTTTAGACGATTTCCTATGATAAACCAAACATTGAATTATAGAGGAATAAAAATGGTGGAATAGGTTTTTATTTAATGGGTGATAACAGGAGACAAGAAAAGGATTTAACACTGCAAAATCCAACTAAGTGTGTTTTTTCTTTATTATTTCCCTTCCATTCTCAGTTTTCACATGCCCTATCACATGTTCTTTTAGGTTCATGCCAGAATCTTCTTATCTACTAACATGGACACTAGGTGAGAACAGTAATGAGTTCAGATCTTCTCTCCTGCAACTATAAAACCCTAATGAAGGAACAAATTGCATATATAAATCAAATTTTAAAATTGATTTCAATATTTTTTTTTTCTTTTTTTCTCCCCTATTAGTCGAGGGACATGGGTTTGATTTGATTTCCATAGAATATATATTTGAGAAAGGTTTATGATAGTTTTAAGAATACTTGTTTGTTTGGTTAACAATAATGTAAGAACAAAAATGTGATATGCTATTTATACTCAACACGAAATTCATAATTTATTTGTTAAAAGTAAGACTTAAAAGAAATCTTCAACTTTTTATAACCCATTATTGGTCCCATTATGAAATTATTAACATTAAAATTAAAAAACATAGAGAAAGAGAAATACACAACTTAATGAACTATGTTGTATTAAGCCTCTCTCTTTTTATTTTCCTTTTTTTTTTTTCACAAAATGTTTTACCAAATATATCCATGTCTTTTTTTCTTTCTCTTTCTTTTCATTATATTCATCTTTACCAAATTGAACTAAACATAACTATTTGATGCAATAGTTAATCTTATATATAAAGTCATTAAAGATTGAAATTTGAGAAAAATATTTCAAAATTCCACAAGAGAATAAAATGTTAGTTAAAAAAAGATGGAATAAAACATATCTATGTTGTGAGACAGAATCTAAAACTGTGAGCATGTGCCCTGTAATAATCTTAAATTTATAACACCACCTCTCTAGTTTTCTAGAACATTCATTTATGCTAAATATACGCTAAATTCTAAAAATTGCTTTATGTTGTGTGCTCTAAAATCTTGTGTTTCTAAGATATATTAATGTATATCAGTTTTAATATTTTAAAATATATTTTTAATATATTAAAATTAGTATATTTTAAATATACAATAAAAAATAACACTAAAAAACTAACATACAATTAGACTCTTTACTAGAAAAGGTTTAACAGTTTTTTATCTAAAATTATTAAAAGATGATTACTTTTTTAAAATGTGTAACACCGATTTAATAGAAAGGACAAATTTATTTACTTTTAAATAAAATAAAGATTTAAATTGAAAAATTATATTGAATCCATTAAAATGACATGGAAAGGTTAGAATCCTTAATGAATCCATAAGCAGTTTGAAAACAAATAAGAACAAAAAATTAGAGTAAATTAGTGTAAACATGGTTGATTGATGCAGAAAACATGAAAGTGATTTTGAAAATATGAAGCAAGATTGTTTTTGTGTGTGTCATGTGATATAAATGGTGGTTCTGACACCCATGATTGTTGGGTATGCAATATAAGCCTGAAAAGGTGAAGTGAGTGTACCTTAGAAAGAGGGTTTTCGAAATCCTAGACATTCTAAATTTGCTTCAACTCCTCTTATTCATTTCTCTCACGTGAACCCCAAATTTTCAATTCCTCTCTCTTCATAATCTGTGGGCAAAAAGCATGCTACAAACTACCACTTAGATTCTCTAAAACCAAATTCCTTTTTCAATAAATTATTCATTTACACACAAAAAAAATAAAATATCTATTATTAATGTTGATTATTTTTTAAATATATATTTTGTGTGTGTGTGAATCAATGAATGCATGTTCTGACAATGTAATTCTAGTTTACTTTTTATGTTTTAACCAGCACACTAATTTATGTTTTGCCCTCTACCATCCTTTTCACCTTTTCTTCTTATGTCTTTTTTTAACTTCTCTCTCAATTATTCAAACCTTTTTCTTCACATATTAGGAAAAGAGTGGTAGGGTAAATAGAAATTAGATTCTTTCTTGTTCTTTTTTTCTTCTATATGTCTTCTACCTTTAAAATATATTGATTTTTCTTGGAGCCACATTAAATGCATAACAAAAAAAAAATAGAGAATCCAAAGTTGTTAAATACCATTTTTTTTTTTTACTTTTTATCATTCATTCACAAAGTTTTATTATCTCTTAAAAAGATCACTGAAATTAAGATGATGTTCAAAAGAGTTAAATGTTTATTTAATCTTTAAATTTAGGGTATTATTTTAAACTTCTTGTTACTCTTGTTTCGATTTTGTAAAATATTACTTTTAATTTTTGAAATTGAAAAAAGTTAATGATGTGATACACTATGGTTTATTTATCATTTTTAATGATAAAAAAACATGTTTTTAAAGATTTATTAAATGTTTAATTATTTTTTAAGTTTTTTATATTAGATATATAGTTTCTTTTAGCCCTTTAGTTAAAAAAAATAGTTCAATTTTTTTTATTTTGTATAATATTTTTTTAATTTTTAAGGTTAAACAACATTAAAGAGAGTGATGATGTGATAACTGTAAGGCCCACTTTTTCGTGCTGCCATTTTCTTAAGGTTGCCCCTAACCTTTGGGCCTGAGGGCTGCCCCAAGAAGGGAAAACTGACCTAAAACTGCCCAAAACCCTAATTCTGATACTTTTGCGTAAAACAGATCTCCACACACCCTTGAGCTGCCGCTGCCGTCTCTGCTAGGGTTTGGTCCTCCGTTCCGTTCGAGTTAGTTCAAGACCCGTCGCTCCTGCACGTAAGTTTGTTCCATGACCTTAAACCCTCCCTAAGTTATTTTTTTTCGTGTTCTATGTTGGGGTTCACAGTAGTAAACCTAATCTCCCTTCTGTGCCACTATCTCCAGCTCTTCAATTTGCTCGTGGAGCTGCTGCAGTGGTGGGCTTAGGTGTCCAAGTTTTTGTGCTAGCTCATTCTAAGTAAGGGAAGCTAGGACCCTCGGTTGTTTGTGTTTCTTTTTCGCTGTTTTGTCGTCATTTCGTATCTGTATGGTTTGGTTGTTGTTGTGTCCGATTTGGATTGAGTTAAAGCATGGTTTAGTTCTTGGTTTTGGCTGTTGTACGAGAAAACAATGACGAGTACTGGTTTTCTCGCCCAAGCGAGCTAGTCTCGCCTAGGCGAGATTATCAGAGGCTCGCCCAGGTTTTTGTTGCACAAATTGTCGCCTAGGCGACATGCGTTCTTTTTTAGCGAGGAGTGCTCTCGCCTAGGCGAGAAGGGACTCGCCTGAGCGAGACCTCGCAGAGTTCCCTGTCCCCTCGTCGCGCTCTCGCCTAAGCGAGATGGGACTCGCCTGAGCGAGAGGGTCCCTCTCACCTGAGCGAGCCCTGTTAGCTTGAGCGAGACAACGGGCGGGTTTTGATATTATTATTGAGTAGTTCACCGATATGTGGCTTGTTTATCTGACCCAAATGCTGTATTAGAGGGGTTGTGTGATGATGGCATGATAAATATGTACATTTGAAATGGAGATGGCATGTTATTTGATTGGGTATGAATTGGAAAGCATGAATTGTATGAATTGTTGATTATGCATGATATTTATGATGAGAAATTCTTGATTGGTGGGTGAAACATGTTGAAAGCATGGGTAGGGCATAATTCCATGACTCTTGTAGTGGGAGATCTTAGTGGCGCCTCATCGGTTGGACATAATTCCATGGACCCTCTTAAGGGCAGTCCTTGGTGGTGCCTCGAAAAAAGGACGTAATTCCACGGGAGGTCATGGTGGTGCTTCAGGGCCAGGGCGTAATTCAACGAAGGCCACGTGGTGGTGCCTCTTGTAAGGGTATAATTCTGTGAAGGACTCGCGGTGACACCTCATTGAAAGGACATAATTCCATTGCCACGTGGTGGTGCCTCAGATACGTATCCGGATAGTCAAGTCTTGTAGTTTGAAGGGGTTTGGTATATCATGTGTGGGCTCTAGACATTTATGCTTGATTATATGATTGAATGATGATTATTATGATGTATGAATTTTGTGTACTAGCTTACCCTTTCGCTTGTTTGTATGGTTGTGTGTGTGGTCTTCCTCCCTTGCAATGATCATCAATTCTATTGATGTGAGCAGATACGAGAACCCCTGGCAGTGGTATTGATGATAGGGATGCTGCAGCCTGATGGACTGGACGAGTACTGGGCCCATTCTGGGGCCCATCGCTGAAGAATTTATTTACTATGTTTTCCTTGCCTGTACTAGACTCATTACTATTAGTTCGTTAGCATTTTACTAGGCCGTGTGAGGCCTCTTTTATGTTTATGGATGTGTTGGGGTACGGAGTACTTCATATTCCAAATCTTCGTACCCTCCGGATATTATGTATGTGGCGTTTTACTAAATAGATTTTTATATATTTATTTGGGGCGTTACAATAACATCCTATTTACTTAGTATTTATTATGTGAATTTAATTAAAGAATATGATTTTAAAGTTTATCAAATTTTGTTTATGTCAAGATGAGTTAATCTGGTTCACATTGACTTACCATGAGTTGAGGTAAAAAAAGTTAGCTCAACTCAGCTTATTTCTTTATGAATTTTTTTTTTTTTGCAATCTAGTCCAATCACCATGGATTGGTGGGTTAGCTCATTATTGAATGTTTTTTTTACAATTTATTTTATATATTTTGTTGTATTACAATTAAAATGAATTGACTGAATTTATTTTTTTATTATAGTGGAATCTAAGTGTTCACATGATGCTGATGCTCGAGAAATTATTGTAAAGATAGTAGCTAAAGATTAAAGTATCACGTATATAACTTAGCAAACAATTAAATCAAACACTTAAATTATTCAAATATTATTTAGCAACATTATAATATTTAAAAAAATATCAAATTATGAGCCTATAATTAGAAGTAATAAATAATTATAAAAAAATAAAATAATAAAAAATTTAATAGTGTTGTTAGTGGTGAGTTGTGGATCAACCCATCTTCAACCCGGCTCGAATTCATTTAATTCGTAGGCTAGATGAGTTGGGTTCAGTTCAACCCATTTTTGAAAAAATAAAATAAAATTTTTTCAACTCAACCTGACTCAAATCTATGATGAACCGTATTAGGGTTGAAACTCATTTTAACATATACGCTTCCAAGTTATATAGAAAGACAAATTTATTTTTGTGATCATGTCAAAATGGTTTTGTTATAAAAACTAAAAGGGTGACTAACAATAGTTGACCGGTGGTGTTGAACTCTTACTTGATATCCGTCATTTATCACACTATTAAATCATTAATGGTGTCTAAACTTATAAATTAAAAAAAAAATCAAAATTAAATGGGTTAAAACTTGAAATTTTTAACCGAAAGGCAAAAAAAAATAAAAATATTACTCCAAATTTAGATTCTCTACTCTCATATTATAGTTTTTGAAAAAACATATTTAAATCTATTCAAAATATTAAATATTGTTATCATATGTTAATCTCCTCGTACTCCTTAAAATATCATCAAATTTATATTTGATTTTGTTTATTCTTGTAATGGTCGAGTGAGAAGTTAATAAAGTTTGACAAATAAGAATTGAGGTCGTACAATTTTAAGCTAAGTTTAGAGTTTTCGATAGTTTCACCTATAAAAGTAGTCAAACAGGAACATTAATAACATAATTTAAATATTTATAAGAAGTTTTCTCTAAGACATTGCGTACAGAATATCTTCTAGGTATCCAATGTGAATGATAAAAGAAGGAAATCGCGCTGAAAAAGAAAAGACTTAAAATTGTAACGTTAGATGCATTTTTAATTCTAATTTCAGAATTCGAATCAAAGATGTAACGTTGCAGGTGGGGTGCCAATGTCCTGCATCTCTCTTAGTACGGGTTGACTTTAAACCTAAAAATGAGTTTCATCAATTAATTTATGATAAGTTTAGAAATTTTATAAGTTGATTCTATTTACTTTGACTTTATGGATTTGGTATATTTACTTAACTCATTTTTTATTAATTAAAATAATAAATAATTATAATAAAAATCTTATGAGAAAAAGGTAAAAGAAATTAAAAAGTCATCATTGATGGGTTACAGATTAATTCATTATTAAATGGGTTCAAACTCATTTAATCTGCCAATTAAGTGAGTCAAATTTAATTTAATTCATGTTTAAAAAAATTTAATTTTTTTTTCTGATATAACTCAATTTAATATTCACATATTGGAACCATTATGAGAAATATTTTAATATTTTGAAAGTACGATTTTTTTTTTTATCTTTTATATTGAGGAATCACTGTATCATGACAATACACAAGTCTTGGAGACAAAGCAATGGAATAGCTTTTTTCTTAAGGTTGCAACAACGACGTTTTTTTACAATTAATAAAAGAACCTAAGTGGCAAAAGTGCAAAAGTTAACTTTTGCACCATGATGGAACTTTTCTTAAGGGAACTTCGTTAGATGATGAATATCATGGATACGAAATTCCTTCACCATTTGTAAAATACGGTGTCTATATTAGGATTTTTTTTTCTCGAGGATTTGGCTTGATGTTTCTTGAATGCGTTTTTTATGAACTAAATTAACTCTATAAACAAATTAACACGCCTAATAAGATAATTGTGTATTCAGTAGTTTTAAAAAGAAGACAAGTTTTAAGAGAGTATAACTTGGTGTGAACTATGTATGAAATTGAGAAGTAATCGAATAATTATGACTCAAAATACACAAAATTTAACAACTCCGATAACTAATGGATTAGTGCCTCATTTTACTAATGTTACTCATAATATCATAGGAGCCAAACCAATGGATTAGTGCCTCATTTTACTAATGTTACTCATAATATTATAGGAGCACTAGTGCATTTAAGAGTTTTTACATCGTAGTATATGTCTCAGTTCTAGCGCACCCACAACATATAAACATGCGGTTGCATTTTTGTAATTAAAGTCAACTTTTATGCCTCGGTTGCTATTCTAACCGAGGCATATAGCTTAAAAATTTTTGACAATTCTCGCTGTCCCAAAATTTGAAAATTTTTACATACTTCTATGTCTCGAGTACCGCTGAACCGAGGCCTAATAGCTTTTCTGCTTCAGGTACTTTTTACCCTGCAATTAAGTTGGAGTATTTTAATTTTTTTTTATTTCACTAAAGGAATATGCCTTGGTTCTTATATAACCGAGGCAATATCGTTTTTTAGGGTTAAAAAAACCCAATTCTTTTCAGCTTGGTGGTACTACTCCTGTGCCTTAATGGCAGCTTTTGGAGCATCTTCTTCTGCTTCACCGTTGTTCGGAGGATCATCCTCAGCAGCAACGACGCGTTGGTAGTTTCTTCAGCTTCCTCAACCTCTACAAGCAGCTCTCCTTTGTTCTCGAGTATGCTTGCCACTGGACCCTCTTCGACCTCGACCTCAACGACGATCCCAACATTTGCAAAGTCGTCTGCTTCAGCTACTACTACAGCGATGTCATCTAGCTCTTCGGGACTCTCCTTCGCTTCTCAACCCTCTTTTAGATTCCCCAATGTTGATTCAGCTTCTTCGACGGCTTCTGGCGCATCGGCTTCAAAACCAACGGGTTCTTTTTCGTTTACCACATCTTATGCACCATTGTTCTCGACTGTGACAACCACCACTGCTTCTATTGTGGCTACTGGCAACACGATCCTTTCATCTTTTGTGCCAGCCTTTGTTGCTACTATTGCATCTTCTGCAACCGCAAGCGGTTCCTGCTACTTCTACTGGTGCAACACCTTCTGCCAGTACAGGATCATTATTCCTGATACATCATTAGGCCTCGGTTGATAGAAACTGAGGCAGTAACGATTCAAATATGTCTTGGGTTGACAACCGAGGCATAAAGTAGTGTCTTTTTATCTCGGCAGTATATGCCTCGGGTGCGCACCCGAAGCCAAAAGTTGAAAATAACCGTTGTCGTTTTCCTTCCCTGCACTAGTGGAGGCAGACTACAATAATTGTTAAGTAGTCAAAATATTGGTCAAAGTGCATCTTCAGACAATGATTAACCTTATAACTACCTATGTTGGACTCCACATGAGCACACAAACATAACATATGCCATATGGAGGGAGCAATTTTAATGGGGCTGGGTCATTGATGTGTAATCTCAATGAGAGATACCTATCAGGTATGTCTACATCACATGCTCCAAGTTCTAATAGGATGAACAATAAGGATTTATTAAGACTTGTACTTGAAAGTGATATTGGGAAAAACAATGTAAATCTTGATACCATAAGGACAAAGATATTGAATACATTTTGAGATATCATAAGACAACAAATTGATTATAGTTATCATGAAATATGGTCAAAGTGTTATAAAGTCAAATGAAAACTATTTTGAATCCTTTGGTTCAAACTATAGTTGATAGTTTTCAAAGATTAATAGAACAAATGGCTCGAATAAGGGATACTTTGGTAATCCCTTAAGGAGAAAATATCGACAAGCAAATCAACAAGAAAATATTAATCATGGAATAAAACTACTAGAACATGTAGTCAATTTCAACCCAAACCAAATAAGAAATGTCCAAATGATTAGAAGATGTCAAAATGTTGATTAGTACTTAAACATTAGTGGTGACTTTGGTTATAATTATAATCCAAACAACATGCAATTTAACTATGTGTCTTTGTTTCTAAATTTTGTTTTTGAAATAAAGTTACTTAAAGGGTACAAAATACCTAACTTTTCTACATTCTCTAGAGAGATTAGGGAGTCAACAGTTGACCATGTTGTGAGATGTCCAATTGAGTGTGGAGATTTAGCATTAAGTGAGAACTCAAAGAAGAAATATTTTCCTAGTTTTTTAACAAAATGTGCTTTGACATGGTTTACAACTTTGCCATCAAATTTGATACATAATTGGGTTCAATTGGAAAGGAATTTCCATGAACAATTCTTTAGGGGAGAAACCCAGGTAAGCTTAATTGATTTGATGAATGTGAAAAGATTCAATAATGAGAACTAGGAGTGTTAAAGTGAGTCAACCCGACTCATCCAGGTTGACTCACCACGGGTTGGGTTAAAAATGAGTAAGTCCAACCCAACTCACTTCATGGTGAGCCAGAAATTTTATAACCCACCTCAACCCACCACGAGTTGGTTGGTTAAGTGGGTTGACTCACTAGCCCATATAAAAAATGAAAAATAATTTTTTACTATTTTTAAATATTCATATTTTTCTTAGCTTTCTTTTGGTCACTTTAATGCTAATTTTGCTCCTATCATACCAAAGAGGATAGATAATTTCTTGGTTTGAATACAAAACTTTTCAAATTCAGTTCAAGTTATTTGTTATTTAAATTCAAATTAGGGGTTTCTAAATTTAGGTGGGTTAGTGGGTCAGCTCACTTAACCTGGCTCGAACTTGCATAACTCGTGGGTTAAGTGAGCTGAACCCGTTTTGACCTATAATCAGTAAAAAATGTATTTTTCCAACTTGATCTGGTTCGAACCCGTGCTGAGCCGAGTTGGGTCACGGGTTTCAACTCACTTGACATGTCTAATGAGAACATAGATGATTATTTAAATATATTTCAACAAAATGAAGTCTAAGTATTTTACTAAAATCCTAGAACATGAATTAGTAAGAATGACATCATTTGGTTTAGAGTTTTTGGTACGTGAAAAATTAGTGAATGTATCATTATGGGACATGGCTCAATTGGCAAAGTTAGAAGAATCAAACAAATCAAATATGAAAAAGAAAGATATCGAAGATTTGGAAAACCTACAAAGAAAGAGAAAGTATCTTATATAAGTAATTCAAAAAGTTCTTTGCCAGAAATAACAGAAATCAATGAGGACAATATGACTAAGGGCAAAGAAGTTAAGTTAGCCGAATTAAAAATAGGGTCATCCTATACGTGTAAATTATTACAAAAAAGTGAAGTGAATGATAAAGTGGAAAATCAAACTTATACATTTGATGTATCTAAAGCTAATTAAATATTTCATATTCTATTGAAAGATAAACAAATAAAGTTGACTGATGATCATAAACTACCTTCCTTAGAACAAAGAAGGGGAAGAAGTATTACAAATTTCACAATGTTTATGGTCATATGACTAATAATTACATACATTTTAGGAATACTATCCAAGATTCTATCGATCTGGGAAGGTTGAAATTTGAAGAGAAAATAATGAAAGTGGACATTAACAATTTCAAAAATCAACGGGGTATGTGGAGCCATTCATCGACATTACTAATGGTGTGGGGAGATATGAGGATATCAATCCAAGACATGTAAAGGTGAATACTTCAAAAGATTATTTTGAGTATGAGTTGGATGAATTTGAAGTTGGGCAGGATATTTATCCTAAAGCTGGAGACTCTTTAGTTGACATCTTGACCAAAAAGAAGGAAAAAGATTAAGATGTGACCATTTGCCCGAGTTGTAGCGTTGTGTTTGATCGATTTCCTTCAGAGGTTTTAAATTTTGCAATTTCAGCAAATCTTTGATGGGATTGGAGGGTAGAATTAACAGTTAGAACTAATTCTACAAAGTGGTGTTTACTTACATCCTTCATCATGTCGCATAGTATTTGCTCATTTTCATACTGCTCTTGCTCAATATTTTTGCATCATTGATAAGCTTTTCATCTTTCATTTGTGGCTTTTAATTTCTCTCCCACTCCATACATTAAATATCACAACTTCCCTATAGGATGGTCCATTAGTTAATGGAACTTGTTGTGGTGGGGCATGTTGTTGTTGCTGATGAAAGCCATATGGTTATTGTGGATAATAATCATAGTTCATTTGAAAATTACATTGTTGATTATTTTCAATGAAAAATTATTTTATATTTTTCAAAGAGGTTTTCTGAAAAGAAATTAGTTGAAAAATTGTTGAGTAGACTTTTAAGAAAGAGAGGTGTATGTCGATGGACAACTTAAGTACCTTTATCTTTCTTTAGCCTAAGTGTTCCCCAACTAGTTTCACAAATTTCGCAATAAAATTCCTCAAACCAAAATTTATGATTTAAAATTAAAAATTAAAATCGAAAGGAAAAAACAATGTTAGGAGAAAAAAATATGTTAGTTATAAACAAAAACGAAAATAAAATAAAGTTATAAACAAAAAACAAAAATAAAGTAAAGTAAACTAAGAACCGAAAGGTTAAAAATTCTAACCATATTCTCCGACAACAACGCCAAATTTGATAACGTTGTCATTGATGTGATCAAATTAACACTACTCAACTATAACAATTTCAGTATTGTCAAGCTAGTAGCTAACAACTTAGAAAGGGTAAAGTCAACCCTAAGTCGTCTCTCAATGAACACGAAATTGATTTTTAACAAATTAGTTCTTATAAAATCTATACAAAAGGTTACTAAAATAAAATAAAAATAATAATAGAAAATAAAGATACATAAGATAAATAAAAGAATAACTAAAACATAACAAATGATAGAAAGAAATAAAATTATAAAATGATAAATAAGGATAAAATCAATGATAAAGAAAATAGTGTTAATTTCACAGTTTTTTCAAAATAGGTTTCATCACCGATTACCTAAAGATTATTATTCAATTAATTATTGTTTTAGATTTTCAAATCAATTATTGTAAAGTCTCAACCAATTTGTTAGCGTTCTCAATATTAATCAAAATACAATCTTAATTAAAAGTGATAATTTTATATTATTCACAATAATTTAACCAAAATATAATCTCAATCAAATTTTACTATGTCTAATCATGTCTATTCTTTTATCTCTTTATCAAGTAAAAAGTTAGTTAACCAAAGTACAATCTTGATTAATTTAATCAAAGTATATCTCAATTATTAGCAAAAACTCATTCAATCATATGAAAGTTTTTAACTTTAATCAAAGTATAGTCCCAATTAAAATTAAAAATCCTTTGACTTATACAGTTAATATGTACATAGATTAAACACATCTCTAACTAGTTACAATGTAAAAATCATTACTTTTACTTGATTCATAAACAAAAAGACATAGATAAACATAAATCACATCTAAGAAATTACACCAGAATCAACCACAAAAACTTAGAACTCCATGAGTAAAAATAACATGAGAATAGAATAGAGTAAATGGGAGAACGTGAAATATGGTGGGGAGGACGAAATTAGGTCCCCCAAAGGATTCCTAAGCTCCCCTAATGTATTTTCCTAAGTCTCTTTATACAGAAATTGAACTGTACTTTGTTTTTGACTTTTCTATTGTTGTAATCTGCTTTCTTTATCCTCAAATTATCTTCTAAATAAATTTAATATCTTCAAGATATATTTGGTTGTTATTCAGATTTAAAAATATTTAAGAAGATCTTGCCAGATTTCAAAAGATTTGGTAATTATTATCTTTTGATATTTTCTTATATATTTAAATAAGATGATTATTTAAAAACTATCAAATAAAATATGTAAAGATATATTTGTCCTAAATTGTCTTTTATCATAAATATTTTTGAATTATCAAATCCCTTTTTATGGAAAAAGATAGAGAAAACCGTAAGGTCCAATTTTTGTTGCTCATTCTCTCTTTCTGGCTTAGCTAAATTCAGTTTGGCTCAATCAAACTTCTTTACTTTTTCATGTTTTTCTTGCCTTCTTCGTGCAATGTTTGACTTGGCTTTTAGTGGTTTTGATTATTTGCTATTCTTGGGTTTATCTTTAAGGTGTCGTGAAGCTTTAATCAATTTATTTTCACGCCTCCATGAGCTGAACTTAACTACAGTTGCACCAACACAACTTAAAATACCCAAAGAACATTTATGCAATAAAAAACTATTTTTAACGTGTTTTTGTATCTCATGCTCAATAAACTCAATTATAACAAATCTTAATTAAAATAATATTTTAAAGCACAAAAACCCATTAAGAATCTAAGATTAAAGGTTAAATGATGGCATAAATATGCACTCATAAGGACATCATCAAAAATTTCTTCTTTTGACCTCATGTATCACTACAAGAAAATATAGTATTAGTGTCCCAATAAATCACACCTAAAATGAGAATATTGATGTTAATGTGTGAAAAAACAACCATCCTCTAAACATGGAAGTTATGACATATTTGCAACAACTTTTGTAGTAGAATCAAATAATGAGAGATAAACCCACACTACTTTGGGTAGTGTCCATGGGTCTAACTTCGCTAAAAGTTTTAGTTTCAAAAGAGTATTAGGTACTATTAAAATTAATACTATTTATAGTGTCGGTCTAGTTTTTGTTTGACCATCACACCGTATTTAGTTAATTAATTTTTAAAATATGATGGTTGGAACCCAAGATTCAAAAATGGTTCATGCGAAGCAAACACAAAACAAAAAGTAAAAGGGTACTTGAGAAGCTCTCGAACTATGACACACAAGTTGCATGAGTCACCAAATAAAGTCCATCGCTCGTAGCCTAGACCAACACTTTGTTTCGGTGCTCCTCTCCTGCATTCACTCCATTGAATCCTCCAACAAAAACCCATGTCCATCGTGGACACACTCTCCCACGTGCCCATCGATGCGCTCTCCCCCTTCCTCTCTAGAATACTCTTGAACCTCGTGCGTCTCCTCCACGACCCAAACTCCTCCATCCAGGCTGCCTACGCAAATTCTATCAACACGTTGTCGGCATGGGTAACTTGACAGTTGTTCTCATCCTTCCTGAAGCCACAAGCCACTAGCGAGGGTGCTCTTCACAGAGCATGACTCAACTCACAAGTCATCGTCACGCTCTATCTTGCCTCCACTGTCAACGGGACTCCGAATTTGGCCTCCGAACCATGAGTCTTAAATTTAGGTTAGTGTTCACATGGCAATGTCTTCAAAGACTTTATATTTTCAACTAATCAACCTAGTATTTTTGAAGAATGCTTACCAAAAAGTGTGATCATCTGATCTAACCTTATATCTTACCACCGACATCGAGAACGTTAGGTTAATGTTCACATGGCAATGTCTTCAAAGACTTTCTATTTTCAACTAATCAACCTAGTATTTTTGAAGAATGCTTACCAAAAAGTGTGATCATCTAATCTAACCTTATATCTTACCACCGACATCGAGAATGGAGAACGGAGGAGATGAGAGCTCATGTGTTACTCGAAACGTGAATTCTTCTTTGTGAGAGAGGAGAAAAATGAAATATAAGATAAATAAACAGAAACTATCTTTTTATCTAAATTTTAAATTCTTAGTGTCAAAAAAGTCCATTATAATTTAATTTTAAAAATTAAAAACTTTATTAAATATTAGAGTCGGTCTCACTAACTCTAATGTCAATAAAAATCACTTTAATCTAATTTTTTATTTTCAACCATTCATTAATTAGTAACGTGGTCTCATCATGCTACATTTTCCTTTTTAAATTAAAAATTAAAAGGAAAATTCAAAATTAAATTTTTAGTGTTGTTGGAGCTCCCCAAATCACAATAATAGAAATACTCATATTACATGGGATTTTTCTTGCAAATTTGTTAAGAAAATTTACAAGAAAAAACTTTTTTTTTTCGTTTTTTTTAAGAATTTTAATTGGCAGGTAATTCCTTCGTGGGTAATAATTTCCTACAAAATTATAAAATTTGCAAGTATTTTCTACAAAATTTGTTGCAAAAAGTGTTTTATACAAAATATTTTGCAAGAAAATTGGTAGCAATTTGTTGCAAATTTTTTTTTTCACAATAAAATTTGTAAGTATTTCCTAAAAAAAATTTCGAAACAAAATTTGTATAAAATATGAGTTTTTTAAGTAATGTCAATCTTTTTATTTTTGAAAATTCATTAATTAGTAGTTTCGGTCTCACCAATGCTAATTTTTTTTTTTAATTTTATAATTAATTTGGTTTGTATTTCATACGTTTTGAAATGCTTCCACAAACACAATTAGCAACCCTTAAAAAGGCCGTCACTACTTGTGATAGCTAATTTGTTGGATTCTTGTATTATGTGTAACATAGTCATCGATCACTAATTTTATTGCATACTTTGTTGTTGTAACCATCTTAATTAACATGAATATCCTCGAATACAATCTAACCATTTTTTTCAAGATGGAAATCGTGATTAATGAAGAATGTTAACTTTTCAAGTAGAAGAAGACATAACCAAACTTTACCTATCATTTATGAGGCTTCCACCATCCTTATAACAATAATACTTGTTTCATTCTCTTAAAATGCATATATTTTGTTATAAACTCAACATTTTGTAAACAATTATTTTTAAAAAAAATATTTTATCTAATAAATAAATACAATTTAGCCCAACTTATTAATTGTATTTCATTTAAAGTAAATTTGATTTGAATATAATCAATATATTTTTAAGATGTATTTGAGTTAGATTTTGGTTCATTTTGATCATATTTAACGTTGAGATTATTTTGAAAGTATAAATTATGTATTAGTAATATAATTATTTAATAGACAACATGAAATTTTATGTATTTTAAAATATATATTATAAAATACAGCTTCATTTAAATTCTATACTTATTTTATTTTACAATTTCATTATATATATGCTAAAAGTTATATATATATATATATTCAATTATTTGAGGATTTGAACAGATCAAAACAGTTATAAGTCTCTTTGATGTTCACTCTTATCCTTTCCAAATCATGTTTTTCTCTATAAAAATTGAATATAATTAAGAACATGTTTGAAAGAATTAAACTAGGTTATGTTGGTATTAAACTTTGTTAATTAAATATAACAACTTGTTTGTTTCTATGTGCATCGATTATAGAAGCAAGTGGGTTATATCCACCACACTATATCATTGATTTTGAATTGGACACTATTTTCAATCACTATTATAAACATGACTAAGCTCTTCTACCAAACTTATAAGCTAGAATAAGAGTAAAAGAAACAATGAAGCAACACCAATCCAAAAGAGCATAGCAATTTAGTGGAGAGTGGTGGTTGTGAAGTTCCACTTGTCAAGTAATTAAGATTTATAAATATAATACCATGGATTAATGATTTTCGTGCTTTTATATACAAACATGAGATTAAGGTAACAACTATGTTGGCTCTAATAAAGTTGTCCGATTCTTATAGTGGTGGCACAAATTTATGTCAAATAGTGCTCAATCATCCACACTCTCATAGTTTTGACTCCACAAACCCTAATAAAATACCAAATTTTTGGAGTAGGTCAACTCAATCATAGTGATGGTAGTGTGTACATGTCCTTATCCATTTGTATCATAATTGTATTTCATTAAGAAGGAAAAAAAAAGAAGCAAAAACACTGTGGTTGAATCTTTTATATATATTATTACAACGGAAAAAATATTGTTAACTTGAGATTAAAGACTGATTATAATGATTATATCGATTAAGAAAAGAATGCGTTTTTTTTATTGTTTGTGTACCTACTTTCACTTTGTCTTTTAAAAAATGTACATAGTGAGTGACTGAATAAAGATACACTTATATTTTAATCATGTAGTCTATAACATAAGCTATTATATATGCTTGTCTTTATTTATCGCAGAGAGACCATATATTATGATTCAAGCTTTGAAATGAAACTTGCATTTTATAATTAATATCGTGATTTTTTTTTCTTTTTTAAATTTGTTTCTTCTCTGAGAATATAGTATAATGTTTCTATCATTTATCATTTCTCTAAGAGATACACTATCTTGTTTGGTAGAATAAAAAGGAATGGAGTGGTGGATGAATTTGAAAACAATAAAAATAGATAAAAGAATAAAAAGAAAGTTAAAACTATTTAATCATTTTATCATTATGACGTGATTTTTAATGTTTTGTATTATTTATTTTTGTATTTTTTTTTAATAAATTTTTTATGTCATAATAAATGATCGATATATTTTCATCTATCTGATTAGTTGAAATCTCAAATATAATTCACTTTGAAATTATTTAATTAAAAATGTTAACAAAAGATAATAATTAATAAATAATTTCAAATTTTCTTTTTTCGTTTTTCATTCCTACTCCACAACGAAAACCTTGGTTATTCTTATCACTTTCTCTTTAATTTTCCATCAAACAAAAGAAAGAAAACAACTTCTCTCTGGCCATGTTTAAAACACAGGTATAATGGTTTTTTATTATGAGCGAGAGCAAGAAAATTATATTAGTATTATCACAATACCCGAAATAGATGCTTTGTTAGTTCAATGAACTTTCCCTTGTTAGGACCTTGATCAGTGGAGTGTGTGCCTTAGATATTAATTAATTAATTAATTATAATTAATTAATTAATTAAGAGAAGAAAGCTAATATTATATTTTGCTTATCAGGAAAAAAAAAATAGTTGCAGAGACACCGTGTAAGGAAAGCTAGATAGATATTTATAAATAAAAAATGTCATTTTGATATTTTAATCAATAAAGGAAGTTGGTGTTTCAGATAATTTGCTAGAAAATAACTGAAGTGGAGAACCGAAAATCCAATACATGTACACATTATTATTTATTAAATTTAATTCAAATAGGATTATATATAACGATGATTTGCTCTTTTGTGTCCACATTTCATAATTCAAACTTTACCCTTTATCCTTTATAATATAGTTATTTATTAAATTTTTAAAAATTAACGGTTATTTTTACAAATTTTTATAAAACTATTTATTTATGTCTTTCTTCTTTTTTTTCTCCTATTCATCAACAGTTATTTTCTTATATCTTCTCCATACATTTAACTTTATTTTTGATAAATATAATTTTATTTTTTTATTAACTTAATAATATTATAATATCATCAACTACTAATATAATATCATGCATATTCAAAAAATATGTACACACAGACGCGATAGGATCTATATATATATATATATATATATATATATATATATATATATATATATATATATATATAAACAAATGAATGATAACAAAGATATGTTTAAAATAAAATAAAAGACCCACATTTTTTTTTCATTTTTCTTTAGATAAACTTGTAACTTTGGTTAAAGACATATAAATTTTAATAGTATAATTCTCTCTTTTAGGTTACAATTTTTTTACACAATATATTTCGATTTTTTATTTTATCATTTTACTTACTTTTTTAGAAAAAAAGTTTGTTTTGTATTGTTTAATCTGATTTTGATTTGGTTTTCTATGTTGTTGTTTTCTTTTTCTATTTTTTTTTCAATAAATTAAGATATGTGAATGTTGAGCTTTGGAGTGTTAACTTAATTGAAATATCATCATTAATTAAAAGTGATGTGTAACATGAATTAAAAAAAAAAAACATATCTAAAATGATTAACTAAAAATTAAATTAAGTTTTTAGTCAAATATTCTTATCAATTAACTGTAATAATTTACAAAATCAACTATCTACTTTTTTTCCATTCATTCTACAAGATTTACTATCTACTTTTTTCTATTGATCATTTGACTATTGTAATTTTCTTAATGCTACACATATTTATCAATTTTGTTTATTTATTATGACGTATTAAAAGAAAGAGTGAAGATGAAATTTTTGTTTCAAGCATGTCTAGCTATATCCAAATTTGTTAAAATAGGCATGACGTTAATGGATAATCCAACAACTAGAGTTGACATTATGCGATCTTCAAATCATGTGAAGACATTTTAAGGAACTTGTTTTGTTACGGGACAAAACAAGGAACCCACGGGTCAAGTTGTTTGTTGACAATCTAAAACCTAATAATCTACTCACAATTTTCCAATCTCACCACGTAATTTTAGCATACAACTTCTAAGTGCTTAGAATTTGGATTGAAAAATGGCTCTCGGTGATGACATGTGTAACAAACCAAATAATAGAACTTTATATTGTTTAAGAAGAACACAACATCAGAGATTGAATTGTGATTTTCTTTCTCGATTGTAATAAAATTGAATAGTAAAATTACAAACATGTCCCATTTGTATTAATAAAAATGGAGAGTTGTATTCATATGTAATACTATGAAATAAAATATTTCTCTAATTATGTGTAGAGTTTCATCTACCAAGTGCAACATTACTTGTTATATTACTAAATAAAGTACGTAAAAGGGTGAATTAATCATTTACAACTGCGTAGGAGGCTGAAGAGGAAAAGACCTTATGTTAGTAGGGGACGAGACAACCTTGATCATGCGGACAACATTACCATAATAAACGTAATCAAGGTTAACTAATGGAGGGTTAGGATGGCTAATCATGGATAAGGAAACCTTGAGACAAAATACCCTACAAATTTTAGGCCTATGAAGGACAAAAATGTTGACAAAATGATCCTAACAAAAAACAACCCCATACAGAAACTATAAATAGACAATATTCACGATATATAACATCTGACTCAATTATTACGACATTTATTGCATGTGACGTATTGATAACTTGAGTGTTGGAGTAGACTTGCAGGCTCCCTAACTCTGAAGACACTCAAGATCAAGTTTAGTAGAAGTGTTCGGACAAACTTATACAAAAATACTCACACTCACTCACCTCGCTTGAGGGATCGTGCTTCCTTATAAAAGGAATACTTCTTTTCTTATAAAATATAAAATTTTCTCCTAGTGCTCTTCCGTTGAGCAAGATAATACTCTCGTTGGGTATCAAATTTAATTAAAATTCATAGAGCATCAATTCTAGTTTTCGTTGGGCGCACCTTATTGTTTATTGGGCAAGCCTTTCTCTAATAGTGGCTCATTGAGTGACAAGTAGGTGGTGTTGAGTGAAGATAGATAAAAGTTTTGTTAAATGAATGAAAATAGAAGAATGGGATTTCAGTGGTAACAATGATGGTAGTTTGAATGAAGCCTCAACTTTAATGTCAACAATACATTGAGAAATGTGATTGAATGATATTATGATTGTGTGAATTTTATTAATATGGTTATTTCTAAGGAGAAGTTTCATATTGTATAGTGTATTGTATACAATAGAGCAGGATTTTGGCATGAAGTCGTCCTAACTCTACTAAACTAAGATTCATAAAGAAAGATGTGGTTTAGGAGGTGAAAGTTGAAAGAGGTTCCTTGTCTGCAAAACTAGTATGAAATAATGTTGTGATCTAAAGGGTTGATAGGAACAAACCTTGTTATGGTAAGTTAGGCTAAGTCAGGGTCGTTATTTTCCTATAATCCACTACGAGATCACATGATAGGTGCAAAACTTCATATGAGCTCTAGTACATTATGCATACATCTTCAAAACTAGAGTCTTATAGGTTTATTTGTGTCTAATGTGGAACGATGAATTGAATGTGAATATTTGACAGAAACATGAATTATATTATCTGAAATGCATTATAGAACTTTATAAAAATAAATAAGCTTACCCTTGTATTGTTTTCTTTTATGGTTGGTTGTCCACCTACTATGATCATGTAATACGCGTGATCAGATGGTAGTGTAAGATGCGGTGGAGCCCAACAATATAGATGATTCTAAGATAGAAGAATTGATATCATGTTTATATATTTGTCTTATATAATAAAGTGTATTATGTAGGATGTAACTAGGGATGTCAACGGGGCGGGTAGGGTACGGGTAGTAGCTCCACCCTACCCTACCCGCTGGATAAATATTTGTCCCGTACCCGTACCTTTATCCGTCGAGTATCTGTTATGCGGGTACCCGCCTATTTTTTTTCATATTCGTGGGTATCCACGGGTACCCACGGGTATTTACAAAATTATTTAAAAAATAAATATTTAATCATAAATTTAAATAAAATAAAATAAAATACATGACTGTCATAAATTTTAAATAAAGTTCAAATAAACTCAAATTCATACAAGTCCAAATAATTATAAAACTAAATATAAAATGACGTTCAACACAATGAAAATTCTTTAATTAGTGTTTTGATCAAAAAGTCAACTTTCTCCGATTGATTCCTAAAAAATAAACAAAATAAACAAATAATAAACCTCAATTGTCACGTGCCAAGTATTCTTATTTTGATTCCATCATTTGACAACAAACATATCATAAACATCATTGTCTATATAGGATTTGATGTATATGCACAATTTCAAATAAAGGAAAGAGAAGAATGTCAAAGGGTGTACTTGGAAGAAGACAACATACCAATACTTGAAGTTTGAAGAATGAAGACAGAAGACAAGATGTGCAACTTAGAAAAAATTAGGCCAAAATGCTTTTTATTAATATATATATATATA
>Ga0214543_1001028_pt1 | contig 52046 bp, 23 predicted proteins | sample CNSS2metaG_FD_160094 | JGI IMG/M metagenome (GOLD analysis project Ga0214543, IMG submission 160094) | Root nodule microbial communities from cowpea collected in UCLA plant growth center, Los Angeles, California, USA - CNSS2 | ecosystem: Host-associated > Plants > Roots > Nodule | place: USA... | reverse complement strand
TTAGTGAAAAGGACCAAATTGACCATAATTTGACGAAAATGAGGACCTAATTGAACATAAAACGAAAATAGGGACCAAATTGAATAAAATCAACAAAAATAGGGACCAAATGTATATTTAAGCCTTTAGTTTTCTAGTTTTATAAATTATCTATTTATCTCATTTCCTCTCTTACTCTCAAATTTTGTGTTAACAGTTCCTCTTCTTCTTCCAATTTTGCTTTGTGTTATTCATCAATGAATGGATAACTAGTTTTTGATAATCAATTCATAAAATTGAGATCAAACAAGTTGAATTAAACTTTGATTGATCATTCAATAAAAATAGTAGAAAACACACTTGTATTTAAATTAACTTTAATATTATTTTATATTAATCACAAAATCTCACAATTTTTTACACATTACACCAAGTAAGTAAAATAGAATGACAAAATAACACTCATATCACTCAAATAATAGAAAATTAAAGTAGAGACTAAATTAAAAAATATACAAATATTTAATTTTCAACAAGCTAAAAAATTTAATAATAAGTTTATTAAATATATTAAAATTTATAAAAAATGTAAAACCTAATTAAACCTAAAATGAAATCGTGCATCACACGAAGACGGTAAAATGAAATCGTGCATCACACGAAGACCGTTACTAATCTAAATAAACAATATTGCATACACATTACACAATAATAGTTTATTAGGTCAAAATAGTTAGGTGTCTATGAGTTTCACGTGCAATATTAATTTATTATAGTGCCTTAAAAGCTTCACCTACTATTATATATAAACTTTACCTTCATGTGTTATAATTATAACTTACGAATTATTATTTTCCTTTCTTTCGATTAGGGATAAAAAATAAACTCGTCTCATGGATATTTTTCGAATTCATTTCCGTTTTGATAGAAAATCTTTGCACTGATTGGGTAGGGGTATGAATATAAAAAATCCCTAACTTTTTCAATTCGGTATCCGTCCCGTCCCCGTTCGCGTTCCTGTTTCCGTTCTCGCCATATTCTCGTCTCCGTTTAAATGATTAAAATATTCATAGTCAATTAAGTATATATATATATATATACACACACACACACACACACATTACTACACACTTTATATTTTTTTATTTCTTCTAATTGTTTTTATTTTTCATGAAATTCATTTGTGTCTCCAATAACCTTTATGCAATTATGTTCAATTCATGTATGTCAATTAAATATTTTGTATGTCTCACATTTGAATATTTTTATTCTTTTTAATATTTTTGTACTATATATTTTTCTTTCACGTGAGAATGTTTAATACTCTCAAATTAAGTGTTCAATAGTATAAATCTTTCATTTATTGGGTAATATAAAAAATGTATCTTCTTTACTCTGTTATTATTAATTTTGTTTCATTTGTTTTATTGACATCCCATTTAATATATTAACTCTAATAAATAAAACATCTCATAATTATAATATAAAATATAGCAACAACATAAAGTAGAGAATCAACCTTTTACAATTATCCAAAAATATACTAGAAGAAAAAAACCAAAGGCACGAAACAATACCATAAACATGTCTTAAAGTGTACAACAGTTTAGCGAAAGAATTGCTCAATAGAGCAAGGAATTACAACTAAACATTTTCTTCAAAAGAGGCTCACAATGAGCAAGATCCAACACCACTAAACTACACCACAACATCTCCATCACCATGGTGATCACTAGGGGTCTCCACATCTGCTCACACCAAAATTGGTGATCATTGCAAAAAGGAAAACTAAACAAGAAATAGACACAGAGAAAAAATGTAAGCTAGAGAAAAATAATTTTTAACATACAAATAATAAGCAGATTATGAGCAAGAATTACATGTGATAGCGAACAATTCAAAGACCCTCTAACTCAATTATCCGGATACATATAGTGGAATCAGACTGACTAGTTGTTTGCACTTGTGGTGGTCTCTACTACTCTGTAGAGCTATTGCCAATGTGTTTCACCCTACCACGCACAAGGTTAGTCCATGATCATCTAAGGTCATTATTTTGTCAAAGACTAGGACCTCTTGCTACTCTCACCACATGGATCAGTCTACTCTAAGTGAGTTTGACTAATTCATTAGAGTGTCAGGATACAACATTACTTGAATCCTTAAGTCACTACACACACTACTTTATCACCTAAGGGATTTCTCCATGAAATTCCCACACAAATTCCACATGTTATCACATAATAATCATAAATTTCATATTAAACACATCAAATACAGTTCACTATCCCATAATACATGCGTAGTCACATACTTCATGCTTTTAAAAGTAATTCATCCAACCGCAAATGAAATTAGAGGATTAAAACAAATATGCCAGATTCTCGCTTAAGCTAAAAGGTCTCCCTCAAGCGAGAGAGTCTCCTTGCTCAAGGTAGAATCTTCTCGCCTAAGCGAAAACTCAAATAGAAGGCCCGATACACATTTGCGAGTTCTCGGCGAGACTGCTCTCGCTTGGGCGACAACTCACGCATCAACAAAGGGGAGTTTTCTGTTATTCTTGATTAGGCTAAAAGCTCCTCGCCTATGCGAGAATAGCAAGTTCTCACCTGCTTACGCATGCACACCAGGAATCCAACCAGAAATAACACACAGATTATTCTCACCCAAACACAAGCATCAAAACAACACTTTAAGCAAGATTCATAACCAAAAATAGAAACATGCAACACACTTCAAAGCCTTAGAACCCTAGCTTCCTTTACCTCGAAACTGGAAAACAAACTTGCGGGAAGAGAGCTCTGACCGAAACAACACCACAACTCCATAAACAAATTAAAGAGCTGAAAAGTATGAACACAAGAACCAAAATGAGGCTCTAAGGAGGAACCCAAGATATAACCAACACATTTGCACTGTAAAAGAAGTAGAAACAAATGTTTGGCATTCAACTTACTTGGAGGAAAGAACGTTCCACTAGCTTGGAGGAGGGTTTCACAATTGCCTTAGCTAAGTTCTGTTTTAGAAAGGGAAGAAAGAAAATGAATTGTTTTGGTTGAGAAGACAAAATGGAAAGTAAATAAGTAGATGAAAGGAGTCCTGGAAAAACAAGTGGACTAGCCTTGGACTCTCTAATTTAAGCCATGCCCAAAAATTTTAAAAACATAAGTGGGCTTCACAATTTCTAAGACAGACATTTGATAATATTTTAATATTTTTATTTGTTGTTTATTTTTATCATGTATAATATTATTTTTATATATTTTATATAATTATTTGTTATTTTCTAATTCGTTATCATACTGTAATTTTGTCACTATAATTGTATAAATAAATTTTATTTACTATAATATAAAAATTTAATGTAATTGCCATGAATTTTTTTATCACCATCTAACATATATTAAAGTTAAAAAGATACAAGATCTATGTTAAAATTTTATAATTATTACTTAATCTTTGTTCTTTGTGTGATTTTGATCAAGTGAATATTATAACTTTTATTAGTGTATTGATAATCTTAATTTTTACCATTATCCAAGCTACATTTTATTAGCAAAATCATCTCTTCCAAAGCTTTGAACTTACTTAATCCTCAATTTTACCTTACTTTTGTAAATAAATACATTTTGGGTTACATTGATCTAAATATACCACTAATCCCCTTTTTTGTGTCTATTTATAGATTGAAGGCTTTGTTCCAAAAATCTAGACAAATGAGTGACCGAGAAAAGCAAGAAGAAGAAGGAAAATGTCAACAGGAAGTGTCTGGCGACACAACGCCAACGCTAGGCGCAAGAGGCAGTCAGCGCCTAGCTACACAACGCAAGCGCCAGGCGACACAGTTGCTCATCGCCTGGCGGCACCTGGACACCGCCAGGCGGTTCATGCAGGTTTTCACCACTGTTTTAATGGCTTGCGCCTGGCGGTGAGAGGCTTCCGCCTGGCGGTGAGAGGCTTCCGCCTGGCGGTGAGAGGCTTCTGCTAGGCGCCAGTTTTCGCTGATGTATCAAGTTGGCCATTTTTCTTCTATTTTCGCAAGGGGAAAATCATCTTGGACAGTTTGGAGCTCGAGCAACACGTTTTGGAGTGCTTGGAGGTCTGTTAGGGCTAGTGGGAACTACCTTTTCTTCCTCTTTGTATCTCTTCCCTCTTCCATTTCCATTTTGTAAGCTTGGGCTCTCCATGACAATGGAGAGCTAAACCTATTTTTGTTAGGGTTAGATGTAGCCACTAAATTTTCATGTATTTGTGGATGATTTGAATATATACATGCTTCTTCCATTGATTGCTAGTATCTTTATTTATTTGCTTAAAGCTTGCTTTGTTTTAACCATTCATTGCATGATATTTGGGTCATTAGGTATTGAAAAATATCTCTTGAAATCTAGAATTGGAACAAGATACCTAATGGAACTTGTATCTAGGAATGGAACTTGACCCATTAGTTGTCTTAAACCCTATTTGTAAAACGGGTTTGCTTATTTAGGGATTGAAGGAATTGGCTCTTAATAAGGAAACTTAGGCTCATTCAACTAAGGGATTAGGGTTTGAGTAGACTTGTGGGTTGACATTAGTAATTAATGGAGAAGAATTTTATTGTTTAATATACAGAGAGTGAAGTAAGTGAAGTATAACTCCAACAATATCAATCCATTGCATTTCTAGTCTTTTCCATCTTCTAGAGTTTTCAAATATCCAAGTTCACATTTTACTTGTTCATGCAATATTTACTTTCTTACACACAAAAACCCAAATTATGGATTTATTCTTCAGTTTAAATTAGTCACTAATTATGCAATTATTTAGTATACACGAGTCTCTTGGGAAACGATATTCCGATCTTACCGGTTACTAATTGCGCAACTTGGTACACTTGCCAAAGTCTTAACATGTTTAAAAAAATATTCATTATAATTTAAAAAATTGAAGTACACACATATTTAAAATATATTTTAATTTGAATATTTTTTTCTTTTTATATTTTAAAAAGATATTTTTAAATTTTATCAACTAGGTTTCATTAAAGTTTGCAAATTTAATAAATGTTTTGATTCTCATGAAATTTAATTATTTGGTATTCTAATTTGAAATGTATACAATTATAATTTCTTTCTAAATATTTAATATAAAAAAACAACTATTCTCTTACTATTGAATATTTGATACTGTTTAATTACTTTTACCGTAATTTTTTATTATTTCATAAAAATTAATTAGTTAATGTGAAATCAGTAAGAAAGTAGGTACGAGTACGAGTATAAATATATATTTGTTACCCGATGGAGATGTGGATGAGACAAAAGTTTAATATATGTTGAATTTTGGTAATGTTGATGAATTTTTTCTATAAGAATGAGTATGAGATAGCGAAATTCGTCCCGCCCTTTTCTGTTGTCATCCCTACTAAAAATGGAAAATAAATCGATACCCGTGAATATCACTCGAACCTGTCCTCGTTTGATAGAAAATTCCCACATTGATTGGATATGAATATACGTATTAGTAATACTCAAAATTTTCAAACAGAGATAAGAATATACATATCCCCGTCCAAATACCCATTCCCATTTAAATTACTAAAATATCTATAATTTATTATATAATCATATATATATATATATATATATATATAATCTTTATGCCTATACATAATAATAATAATAATAATAATAATAATAATATAATAATATAATATAATATAATATAATATATATACATAATAATATAATATAGTATTATATAATATAACTTAATATATATACATAATATTATATATATATATATATATAATATTTCTTCCTCTCTCAATTTTTAGTTATACACTTTTTTTTATTCTCTCAATTATTTGACTTGTTTTTCAATATTTAATCTTTATGGTAATTTTTTTTATTACACAATTTTTTCTTTCGTATTCGTATGTGGTTATGTTCTAATAGATGTTCCTTAATTTCATTTTATCAAATAATTTTTAGGTCACATAATTGAGTATCTTTACTCCTTATTTTTTTTTTTATAAATTGTATGGTATTGATTTTGATCTAAAACTTAGTAGGATTTGTCAAATGTGCTATGATTTGGTTTTGGAATAGCAATCAAAAAATAATGAAACTTCTTCTTGTAAGCCCACTTTAGTTCTGCCTTATATTTTAAAGTCTGCCCCAAATCCGTTGAGCCTAAGGGCTGGCCCATAGGGTGCCAAGGCCCCTAAAGAAGCCAAGAGCCCCCATTCTGTTCTTGTTTGCAAACAGCCCCTTTCTCTTACACTCTCCTTTCCTTTAGAAGCTCTGCTAGGGTTTGGTTCTTAGTCCTCTTCAAGCGAGCTCAAATCCGTTTTCTAGTCCATGTAAGTATTTTTACTAGCTCATACGGGTCCCTGTTAATCACTCTTCGTATTTCCAGATAGGGTTTCATGGTAACCCCATTTCTTAGTTCTGTTCCGCTATTTCTTTCAGCTCTTTAGTTTGTTCCTATAGCTATTGTGCTCCATAGTTAGTGTTGAGGTCCTATGTTAGCTCAATCCAGGTAAGGGAAGCTAGGGCTTGTTTATTTTACCTCGATCTTTGGGTGTTCCTTGCCTCTGTTTCATTATTTATAACTGGTGTGTTGTGGTTGAACTGTGAAATGCTTGTATTGTTGTTTGTGTAGGAAACTGTGGCTGCTGAAGGGAGAACAGTGGCGAGACCTGTTGCTCTCGCCCAAGCGAGACTAAGTCGCCTAGGCGAGACATGCAGAAGCAGGCCAAGGTTACACTCGAACTCTCGCTCAGGTGGAGAGCTCTTGTTTTGAGCGAGGCACTATCTCGCTCAGGCGAGAGACGCTCGCCTAAGCGAGAACGCATGGAAGCCTTGATGTGCTGCTGCAGTCTTAGCCCAGGCGAGGGGTAGTCTCGCTCAGGCGAGGGAGGGCTCGCCTAAGCGAGTGTGCAAAAAGCCTCCCAAGGCCTCTATCGCGATCTTGCCTAAGCGAGAGTCTGCAGCTTGAGCGAGGAGACTCCTCTCGCCTGAGCGAGGGCTTCTGGCTTGAGCGAGATCCGCTGCAGGCCCCACTGTTTTCTTCACTTGGTTGTTATGGATTGTTTGATTGATTGATTTATCTATTTAAAGTATGAAGTTTGTGAAAGGTATAGAATATCTATAGTTATGAATTGGATTGATGTGTTAGTGGGATCTTGGTATGTAAAATGAAAGAGATGGTTGGTAACTAAAGTGGCATGGTATTAGTATAAGACACAATTATATATTCATGGTTTGAGAATGATAAGTTGGTATGGATTAACCTGGAACATGAAAGAGGTTGGTTTTAAAGGGTTGGCATGAGACTTATATGCATGATAAGTATTATTTGGTTGGTGAAATATGTTTGGTATGTGTCAAGGACGTAATTCCCTAGGTCTCTAGGTGAGACTTTATGGGTGTGCCTCAGTTGGTCGGAATGCAATTCCATTACCTCTATTAGTGGGAGTTCATGGTGGTGCCTTATCTATATAATTTAGTAAGGATTCAAGGTAAGGTTGCATCCTGACGTTCTAAGGGGTCAGTTAGTCTCACTTAGAGCGGACTGACTCTTGTGGTGAGAGTAGTAGAAGGCCTGAAACTCATTGAGGGCTAACCTTGTGTGTGGAGGATTGAGACATTGTAACACTTAGCTCGGGGGTGAGCAGAGGAATCCACCACAAGTGCAAGCATCTGCTGAATCTGACTAGATTATATGTATCCGAATGAGTCGAGTCTGAGTCTTAGTGTATTGTTTGCAAGTCATAACATGATTGGTTGATATATATTCATTGGCCTGTGAAATAACATGTATCTGTATGATAAACTGTTTTATACTCTAGCTTACCCTTTTGCTTGTTTGATTGCTTTGTATGTGGTTCTTCTACCTTTGCGATGATCATCAATTTATTGATGTGAGCAGATGCGAGAGGTACTCAAGGTCAACATGGAAGGGATGATTCCGTTGAATAGTCTACCTGGACTGGAGTTCCTGTTTTATTTTGGCTTTTCTCTAGTGCTATGACCCACGTACTGCTTTGTCCTTTAGTACTCTCTTAACTATTGTCAAGTTCTTGGATTTCGTTTGTATCTGGCATTGTGCTGTGCTTTGGTTTCTTCTAGCATTTTCTGGATATTATAAGGAGTAGTGTTTATACTCCAGGACTTGTCTCTTATTTTCTATCTGTGTGGCATTTCATTTAAATTAAAGTTATTATTTAAATGGGGTGTTACACTTCTTATTAAGCTACATCATTGGAGTTGGGAAAGGTTGTTGATAATGATGCGAATGAATTTTTAGAGTTTATGACAAAAAAGAAAAAAATCTAGAACTACTATTATGAAAACAAAGTTGGATTATTACTTGGAAGAAGATAATTTGTGAGTTACACAAGAATTTGATATCTTATCATGGTGGAAAACAAATGGATTAAAGTTTCCAACCATTCAAGCAATAGCAATTGCAAGGGATGTTTTAGCTATTCCAATAACAACAATAGCTTCTGAATTTTAGCATTGGTAATCAGATATTAACTTCTCACCGTAGTCAACTTTATCATATTACTATAAAGGCTTTGATGTGTACAAGAAGTTGGATATGGAACTCAAATCATCTAGGTAAGTTACTCAAATTTATTAATATTTATTGTTACTATTTTTTTATGAATTCTCATTTAATATTCTTCATTTGGTGTTTGTAGGTGTTAGAAAAAATTGTTCTCATGAGTGAAAATGAATATGATGAAGAAGGTACATTATATTCTAGTAATTAAAATTTTCAATTTCAATTATTATATCATACCTAATTTTTCATTTTTTTTCTATGTATAGGTGGATTGGATGCAAATGAAACCATTGATTGTTTGTAAAATTAATAAATATTTTGGTTATCATAAAATTTTAGTAATGTGTAATTGTTTAGTTTTTATATAATTATTTGAATTTTCTCTAGTTGTTATTTGATACTTCTTTAATTTGAGATTTATACTACTATAATATTTTTTTTAATATTTGACATCATGAAAAGAAAATAGAGTATGTTATTTTAATATTGGATATTTTGATAGTATCATGATTCCTTGGTATGATTTTTAAATATTTTTTTTTTAAATTATTTAATTGATATTTGAAACAGTAAAAAAATGGGTATGAGAATATGTATAAGAATATATCCGTTACTCAGTGGGGATGAGTATGGGTCAAAAATGAAAAATGGAATACTCGCTAGGTTTGGGAATGAGGATAAATTTTTATTATGGAGATGGAATGGGATCATGATACACGTACTCACCCCTTGTTATCCTTGATCCCTGCTTCCAATCACGATCACAATTTCCTTGTCACTATTAGCAGACCAGTGAAAAAAAGGATAGTTTATTTATTAATAAATTTTTCTTAAACAATTTCTTTAATTTCTCAAATTTTCATCTAAAATAATCTAATTCGGTAAAAAGAACTAAGAATGAAAAAAAAAGTGTTAGAAATATTTTAATATAATTTAAAAAATAAATAATAAAAATAAAAATTCTACTGTTATTCATGTTTTTATAGACCTTTAATTTATGGATTAATGTGTTTTATGGTTAACGGCTATATTCTTATTACACTTTACTCTTTTGTCTCCTTTTGCTACCTATAAATACAACCTAGGTGCATGGAGAACAACAACAACAAAGACAACAAACATTAAAGTTTTTCTCTGAAATATTCTTCTTTTCTTTTCTATATTATCTTTAAGACAATATTATTCATAAGGTTCGGAGATCTTTCACTGCACTCGATCGATCTGACGGGTTGTTGTATCTTGGGAGAGAAACGCATATGATATAAAACACATGATTGTGTATTTGTTTAGCCCTGTGCAGTAGGAACGTTTTTTCTCTAAGGATAACGTTATGCGTGCCTCAACCCAGGATATTTCTACTCCTTTCCTGGTTTATTTTTATTTATTATTGTTATTATAATTGTTGATCTCTGATTAATATTCATTGATTTATATATATGTCTTAGTGTTATTATTACTCTAATAATTATTATTATATTATTTTATATTTTTATTATTATTAGTATTATTTGAGTAATATTTTTTAATAAGAAGTACAATTATTGATTGGAACTTTCATTCGAACATCAATCAGTAAAGAAATGTCCCAACTTTTGGGTTAATCTAAGGCATTCAAATACGTGAGGAACACCTAAATTTTTTTTTATTTTTAAAAAAAACAAAAAAAAAAAAAAGAATTTGTTGGTTTCCTACAAGTATATCCAGTGGAGTTCGGTTCCTCACGTAACAAACAATTTCCGTCTTTTGTTGGTTCACGTCAACCAAAAAAACCGCTTAACCCATTCGGCCACCAAGGGATCGATGGGGTGGGTCGCGAATCCGTGGACGGCCGTCGCCGCCACCATCTGCATCCAGTCGAGCTGCGGCGCATCCTACACCTTCAGCATTTACTCCGCCGTGCTGAAATCGACCCAGGGCTACACCGTCTCCGTTTTCCAGTTATAAAAACATGTTACAAATGGAGACGCGGCTCATCTTAACATGTTACTTTTGATTTTGACCCAATAGATATTTATCATAAAATAACAACTTTTATAAACAAAGGTGACGAGTAAGAAATCTGAGCAAATTTGAGCCAAATCAGATTTGGACCGAATAGAATTCGAGTCAAGCAAAATTTGGACCGAGTAGTATTTAGGCCGTATAAGATTTGGATCGAGCAAGGAATCTGGACAAGATTTGGATCGAGTTTCTCGTGAATTAGGATATGATTACGAGATATTTTTTGTAACCAGAAGATTTCCAACTTTGAGAGTGAAGATCATGTATGACTTTTCTTTATCTATAAATAAAACACTCACTCCTCTTGCCAAAAAAGAAAACTATTTTGACCTTAATACTCTTAAATTTATCTAAATCGAAAAAATTCTCCTTATATTTTGTCTTCAACGAGGAACATAGGTTTTTAGCCGCAACATGATAGAGGATTTTCTAAAGTTAAAGAATATTTTCTAAAAATTTTCTTTCTTTTAAAACATGTATCCAACTTTATTCGTAACACCCTTTTTAGCTATGAAGTACATTAAGATTACCTTTTCCCCACAATGAACTTTACAAATATTCTAATTACAAGTGTTTTAATCAAATATTAATATACATGTTTATAATTTAATTTTATATTGCAAACACTTTTCATATATTTTATTTTAAGTTTTTAATAACTCATTTTAGTAGTAGCAAATTAGATTTAATATATGTATTTGTCTAAATTTTGTATTCTTAGCCAATTTGACATTTGCTCACTATTTTGATTATAATATTTTTGCAGATATTACTTTAGATTACCTTTTCCCCCACAATGAACTTTACAAATATTCTAATTACAAGTGTTTTAATCAAATATTAATTTACATGTTTATAATTTAATTTTATATTGCAAACACTTTTCATATATTTTATTTTAAGTTTTTAATAACTCATTTTAGTAGTAGTAAATTAGATTTAATATATGTATTTGTCTTAATTTTGTATTCTTAGCCAATTTAACATTTGCTCACTATTTTGATTATAATATTTTTGCAGATATTATTTTGATTGATTCTAATTCCACTGGATTCTACATTTCACAAGAGTTTCAAAATGGACGTATGGTTTATTGAATTTTGAGTTCTATAATATTTTCTATAATTTTTGGAAGTTAAGACATATTTATTGAATTTTGTAAAAATACTCATGCAGATCCAATTTTCTTTACATTGACTTTAACTTTTTGTAATTGGACTTAAGGACCTAACTAGATCCTACATTTAGGTTTATGTTTATTTCAGATTTGAGAGCTTAAACATAACTTAAATGTGCTCTAAGCCCATAAACAAAAATCATTTGTTTTAGTTTTCTAATTTTGTAAATTGTTTATTCATCTCATTTCTTCCCTTACTCTAAAATTGTGTGTCAATTGTTCCTCTTCCTCTACCAATTTTGTTTTTGTGTTCTTCATCAATAGATAACTAATTCTTAATAGTCAATTCACAAAATCAAGATCATAGAAGTTGAATTTTAAGTTTTGAATTGATCATTTAATAAAGGTTTAATTACTCAAATGGTATCCACTTTGGTAGAGGTGTGTCAATCTGTTACGTGTGAGGTCCCTGGTGTGACACATGCCATTTTTAGGTCCCTAGTGTGACACGTGTCATTGTTAGTGTCACGTGGCAATGCATTGTCACATGTCATTATTACTATCAAATGTCATTGTCTTGATTTTAATTTAGTCCCTATATATGTGTCAATGATTCAATTTAGTCCCTACTTATGTATATCTGATTCAATTTATACCCAATTTTTTTTAATAATTAAAATTCATTTTTTATAAAATTAAAACTAATTAAGTATAAATATTTTTACAAAAATTAAGTATTGGTATTTATATTAAAATTTAGTGGTAAAAGTCATTTTATTTAGTCATTTGTAATAAAAATAATATTAGTATAACATTCATACAATTAAAAATTTTGGTTTAAAATTAGTGAAAGACAATATTGTTCTATTTTGAAAAAAAAAGTAATAATTAACAAAACATAAGTAATTAATAAAGTAATATGTTAAAAAATCATTTTTAATAGAAAATAGTAGATAACATTTATACAAATAATAAATTTGGTCTGAAATTGGAGAGAAATATAAATATCAGTACTTAATTTTGTAAAAATATTTATAAATAATTATTTTTAATCTTACAAAAAATGGATTACAAAAATATTTTAATTATTAAAAAAATTGGGACAAAATTGAATCAGATATACCTAAGTAGGGACTAAATTGAAATCAATCCAATGACATTTGATAATATGGTATTGCATTGTTACGTGGCACTGACAATGTTACGTGTCACATCAAGAACCTGACACGTGACATTTTTTTTGGAAAAAGAAATAAAAAATTAAAAAAAAAATCACAGATTGACACGTGGCACGAGGGTGTTAATAATTTTGGTTTTGAAGGGACGTAATTAAACACTTTTTCAAAAGTTAGATGCAATCTATACTTTTTTAAAATCAGGTACCAAATTGACACATCTCTACCAAAGTGGTACCATCCAAGTAATTAAATCTTTAGTAATAAAAAAATAAAAATCACATTTCATTTTACACTAACTTTAATATTATTTTACATTAAGTAAGTAAAATATTGTGACAAAATAATACTCATATCATCCAAATAATAGAAATTTAAAGTAGAGACTAAATTAAAAAAAATACAAATATTTAATATTCAACAAACTAAAAAATTTATTAAATATATTAAGATTTATAAAAAAAATTAAAACTTAATTAAACCTCAAATAAAATCGTGCATCACACTCAGACCTTTACTAATACTAAATAAATAATATTGTACACACATTACACAATAATAGTTTATTAGGTCAAAAAGTTTGGTGTCTACGAGTTTCGCGTGCAGTTATTAATTTATTATGGTGCCTTAAAAGCTTCACCTACTATAGTATAGTATAAACTTTACCTCCATGTGTTATAAGTATAACTTACGAATTATTATTTCTCCTTTCTTTCAATCACCAACACAATTTCGTTGTCACCTACTATAATAATTTTTTTTCTTAAACAATTCTTTTAATTTCTCAAATTTTCATCTAAAATTAATCTAACTCAGTAAAAAAGAACTAAGAATGAAAAAAAAAAATAGTAATGGCGAAACTTCAATTATTGATTGGACCTTACAGTCAAAACAACAACCATTAAAGAAAGGAAAATGTCCCATCTTATGAGTTAATCTTTAAATCCATGCAAACCACCTAAATTCTTTGTTATTTTTGGAAAAAAAAACAATAATAAAATTTGTCGGTTTCCTTCAAATATATCCAGTGGAGTACGGTTCCTAAACGTAACAAACAATTCCCGTCTTTTGTTGGTTCACGTAAACCACATAAAACTGCTTAACCCATTACGCCACCAAGGGATCGATGGGGTGGGTGGCGAATCCGTGGACGGCGGTCGCCGCCGCCATCTGGATCCAGTCGAGCTGCGGCGCATCCTACACCTTTAGCATTTACTCCGCCGTGCTGAAATCGACGCAGGGCTACGACCAATCCACCCTCGACACCGTCTCTGTTTTCAAGGACATCGGCGCTAACTTCGGCGTCCTGTCTGGCCTCCTCTACACCGCCGTCGTTCCCTACACCCATCGCTCCGCCCTCCCTGGCTCGCCTTCCAAGTCCAAATGGACCTCTCTTTCTGGGCCCTGGGTGGTCCTCGCTTCCGGCGCGGTTCAGTTCTTCGCGGGCTACCTTTTTATCTGGGCCTCCGTCGTGGGCCTTATAAGCCCTCCGCCCGTGCCCGTCATGAGCTTCTTCGCGTGGCTCGCGGCTAATGGCCAAACCTTCCTGAACACCACCAATGTCGTCACTGGCTTGCGCAACTTCCCTGGGTATAGCGGCACCATCATTGGGATCATGAAGGTAACTGAAACACAAAGGGTTCAGAGAGTGAATAGTGATTTGTTCCGAACGTATTATAAGCATACCGCATAATTTTTAAATTAAAATGCAAATGAGAAATGTTTATTTTAATTTAACCAAAGGAACGGCATGGATGCCTTATTTTAATTTCACTGTGATTCTGTTGTTTCAATGAGTTTAATTTGTGTTGACCATTTAGAAATATTCACTGAATTGTTTTAGTTGAATCCGGAGTTTGAAGTTGTGTGGAGTAGTGAGAGATTTTTTATTTTTATTTTTTGTTATGATTTTTTCTGTTTAAACAAATTTGTCTTAAAATTTGTGTTATCTTACAAAAGAAAACTAAATCAGAAACCATTTTATGTTTTTTGTTAAATTTTTATTAAGTTCTGGTTGAATTGGAATTTTATTGTTCAGGGCTTTCTCGGACTTAGTGGAGCTATCTTGATCCAAATTTACCACACGTTTTTCGATGGGGAGCCGTCAACGTTCATTTTGATGCTTGCTCTGTTACCTTCATTGATCTGCGTGTTGTTTATGTTCTTGTTGAGGATTTATGAAATTCATGGCAGTGATTACAAGAAGCATTTGGACAGTTTCTCTGTGGTTACTGTGATTATTGTTGCCTATCTGGTGTTCATTATAATGTTACAGAACTTCGTCCGTTTGCCATATTGGGGATGGATGTTAGAGTTTGTGATTCTCGTGGTTCTGCTAGCATCACCTTTTGTAATTGCTATCAAGGCCCATTGGGAGGAGTCACAGAATTTTCCACAGTCCTACACCATTGAGAGTGGTTCTTCTACAAATAAGGGTACTACGTCTTCCAGTTATTCTGCATCAGGGGGGGATCAAGTGGAGTACCATGAGTTGCCCAGTGATGAGGGGCAGGTACAAGGGACTTCAGATGACGAATTGCCCCAAGAAGAAGACAAGAACCTATTGCAAGCTATCTGCACGCTTGAATTTTGGATGTTGTTTGTGATCATGATATCTGGATTAGGCTCTGGGCTTGCAACTATCAATAACATGAGCCAAATAGGACAATCCCTTGGCTACAGTACCATTGAGATTACCAATATGGTATCACTATGGAGTATGTGGAACTTTCTAGGTCGTTTTGGAGGTGGCCATATATCTGATTATATCATGCACAGAAAAGGTTGGCCAAGGCCCCTGTTGATGACTGCAACACTGGGGATGATGGTTGTTGGGCATTTAATTATAGCGTGTGGTTTCCGCGGAAATTTGTATCTGGGTCCTGTTCTAGTGGGCATTGGCTATGGGGCACATTGGTCCTTGATGCCTACGATCACTTCGGAGATATTTGGTGTAAAGCATATGGGTACCATTTTCAATGCCATTGCTGCAGCAAGTCCACTTGGATCTTATATACTTTCTGTGAAAGTTGTTGGGTATATTTATGACAAGCAAGCCGATGAAGATAATTTTTGCTTTGGCATAGACTGTTTCATGTCTTCATATTTTATCCTGGCAGGCGTGACTTTTCTTACACTTTTGGTTGCTTTGCTATTATACTTCCGTACCCAAAGCTTTTATAAACAAGTTGTGCTTAGAAGATTGAAACATTATGCAAGATGATGAAGCTTTTATTTGCCTCCCTTTCAACGCGAGGTAAAGGCTTGGGAAACCAGTCTTGCTTTCTTTGTTGTCTTTGGCATAGATATATGATTGATTAATGCAGTTTTCTAGAAGTTATCATCTATGAGCAAGATTTGAATTATGTATTTTTTTAAATTGATTGAATTATGTATTTTTTAAAATTGATTGAATTATGTATTTTATTTGTTATAAATGTACACATAATTATTCCCTATTCTCAGAAGGCATTTCATTTTTCAATTACTTTCCCAAATGTTGATATAGAACTTTGCTTTGTATGCAAGAGAAGAAGGTTGGGGAGGGTTGGGCCAAGGGAAATTATCTATTATGAAGTTTTATTCTTCGATATAAATATTATATTATATTTCAAAATAATATATTTATTATTTATAACTAAAATTTTTGTTAATAAATATTAGTATTTAATTAAATAATATAATAAAAAATAATTTTTCAATATGTATTTTTTTATTTGTTAAATCTTAATTCATGATAAAAAGATATATAAATAATTTAAGTTGCGAGAGATGAAAGGTCGCAAGCAGGTACAGCTGGCTCATGACGTGTCCTCACTAGAGGCAACCTAAGAAAACATAAGAAATAGAGAAGTCTGATTCTGATGAAGAAATTGTGAAAGCGAAGGAACTGGGCTTCTTAATGGAGTTTACGAACTTCAAATTCTACCTTAACTCGAAGTGGGTATCGACGGTGGCGAGCATATGGATTCAGTGCACCAGCGGCTCACTCTATACTTTCTCCATCTACTCCCAAACACTCAAGTCCACTCAGCGATACGACCAGTCAACACTCGACCTTGTCTCCGTCTTCAAGGATGTCGGAGTCAACGCCGGCGTTCTCTCCGGCCTCCTCTACGACTTCCTTGCCCGCACAACCACAACCGGTCCCTGGATCGTCCACTTCTTGGGCTCGGCCCAGTGCTTCTTGGGCTATTTCCTCATGTGGGCCGCTGTGGCCGGCCTCTTTCCGCCTGTACCCGTCCCCGTCATGTGCCTCTTCATGTTGGTGACAGCCCATGGACAGAGCTTCTTCAACACCTCCAACGTTGTCACCGGCGTCCATAATTTCCCTCACAACAGCGGCACCATTGTCGGCATTATGAAGGTTTTGTTTCTTCTCTTTTATCTCTTTGGAGAATCCTAATTAATAAAGAGATAGTTTAGAACATGAGTTAATGACCACCAGAATAATATATTTAATTATTAATATTTAAGGATGTGATAAAAAGTGGGTAAAAATAATATTGTAAAATGATGGGATAAAGTGGGTCTACCTAAAATAAAATAAAAAAACATGTGTAAATCTCCTTTTATTGAAGTTGATATAATATTAAATCGATATAGATGTTTTTGTTTTATTTAGAATACAATTTAAGGAAAATTAGATTAATGTTGATAGAATGATTAATTTGAGGTTCTGAATTGAATTGCATACAAAAAATACTAAAACTAATAACTGGATTCTTTTAAAATTAGAACCCCTCTAAATTGTTTTTTATTAATTTGATTTTATAAATTGAAGTCCTATTTTTGAATTCTTTATTCTATACTGCTTACACTAAACTAAGTTATAACTTATAATATCAAAAATTACATTTCAAAATATGAACAATTAAATGTAACAATTAAAATGAAAATACTCTGTTTCTTTAAATTTTAAAACTAATATACTCTTATTTTACCACCCTGATATGTTCTCATATTAATATTGTAAATTTTATGGGATTTGTTACTGTTGTCATTGTATTGTATGATGTGTGTGGCTAATGAAAGTTTACCACTTATTAACTCAATACAGTAATTAGATGGGTGACTGCATTATTAAAAAGAAAAAAAAATAGTCAAAGAATGTGGTGAAATGGGTAATTGTCATTTAGGTTAAATAGAATGACAATTAATAATAGTTATTTATAAAAGTTACTCATTGGGTTTTTCCTCTTTTTGATAGGGATTTCTTGGTCTAAGTGGAGCAATATTAATTCAAGTGTATAAAACATTATTCAACAACAATCCTATTTCATATCTTCTGATGCTAGCACTCTTGCCACCGATAAATACTTTGCTGCTTATGTGGTTTGTGAGAATCCACAACACTCGTGAGAATGAAGAAAGGAAGTATTTGAATATATTTTCTGCGATGGCTCTGGTTGTTGCTGCATACCTTATGTTTGTTATAATTCTAGGGAACATCTTTAGCCTGCAATCATTGGTGCGCATCGTTATACTTGTTGTTCTTGTGTTGTTGCTTGCCTCACTTCTCTTCATTGCATTTAAAGCACATGAAAAGAGTGAAAGAAGTTCAGAAAATCTGCTGGATGAAAGGGCACAACTAATTGTGGAGCCTGAAAAGGTGGATGCAAGCTCAGATTCTTCGAACAATCAAAGGACTAGTTTGCAAGTAGGAGAAAACCTGAATCTTTTCCAAGCAGTGAAAACTGTGAACTTTTGGATTTTGTTTTTTTCTGTTGCTTGTGGCATGGGATCAGGACTTGCAACTGTTAATAATTTGGGTCAAATAGGGGAATCTCTTGGTTACACAAGCCATGAGACAGGTTCCTTGGTTTCTTTGTGGAGCATTTGGAATTTTCTTGGTCGATTTGGAGCAGGTTATGTGTCAGATTATTATTTGCACACAAGAGGATGGGCAAGACCTTTATTCATGGTGATCACTTTAATGGTGATGAGCATTGGCCATGTGGTGATTGTTTCTGGACTTCCAGGTTCCCTATATGCTGGTTCAATTTTGGTGGGTATTTGTTATGGCTCTCAGTGGTCACTAATGCCCACTCTCACTTCTGAGATATTTGGTGTTGTGAATATGGGCAGCATATTCAACACCATTAGTATAGCAAGTCCTGTGGGTTCTTATATATTCTCTGTCAGAGTAGTTGGATATATATATGACAGAGAAGCATCGGGGGGAAACATATGCATTGGAACTCCTTGTTTTATGTTTTCATTTCTCATAATGGCTTCTGCCACTATTCTGGGTTCTCTAACTGCATTACTTTTGTTTTTTCGGACCAAAGATTTCTATAGTCAGGTTATACTCAGAAGAATTCAAAATATTCAGTGACAGAATACTGCGAGGGAATAATGGATCTGTCAGGGATTCAATGACTAAAAGTAATGTCATAGCTTTTGCTTAGCTCTCTGTGTGTGTTTACAGGTTTAATTCACTTTGATTCTTGTGATATATGATACTAAATTTTGTTGTAAATTGATGTGAACTACTTCTTTACCAATTCTAATGTATATTTGATTAAATTTTTACATAGGGAAAAACTGTATTTGGGTGTGTTTACTGCTCGATGGTTCTTCACCATGTGTGAATTTAGTCTAGTTGGTTGGTTCATATTCCTCGGGTACATTGGCTATCATGTCTTCAGAGACTTGCTTCTACAAGTTTAAATCTGCAATATCATTCCTAGAGTCAAACTTTTGAAGACCCTCTTTTCTGAATGAAAATTGAATTCCAAAAATATGACAACCTTTCTACAATTTATGGGGAGTTTTCTTTATCAATGGTCAAATATATGTCTAATGTAAGTACTGTTCTATAAATAGTTGGTCATGTTGTTTCTATCAAAAGTGTTTAGGAGATGAGGTTGCATTAAGTGTAGTAGTTCTGGTCATTCTCATAAAGACTTAGTTTTTTCTCTCCACTACACCATTCTCTTTGAGGTGTTATAGGAGTTTGTGGTTAACACCTTATTTTCCACAAATGGTTTGAAAATTTTTATTTTTGAATTCACCTCCACATTGATGGAAACAATAATTGATACATATTTTTCATTTGAATGTTTTTATAAAATCTGTAAAAGAATTTGAAAGTTTCATCATTGTTGGTTAAGAATTTTACAAATGTCTATTTTTGAATAGTTTTGTTGGAATAAAATCTGAAAGATCTCAAAGTTGTTTTAATTAAGTGTTTATAACGAAGAGTACAATATGTTCTTATAAGTATTAGATTATGACAGACATAAGTGTTCTATTTGTGTAATAAGTGTTTTATCTGTGTAATAGACGTATAATATCTTATGTATGTTTTGTTTTGTTTGATAAACAAAATGTTTAAATAGACAATAAAAATAAAAATATGTACTCGTTAAGTATTAATGGTACACATTGAATAATCTAAATGCCTATTTTATATAGCTGTCAAATTAGGTCAAAACTCGTGGGTCGATCTGGTTCATCATGAGTTTAGGTTGAGTTGGGTTGAAATTCTTTTACAAATTTCAGTATGGGTTAATTTTTGATCCGGCCACCAAGAACCTGGCTCATCCGGGTTGAACCTGTAATAAGTCGGATAGGCTCTATTTTTTTAGCCAACATATTGGGTTGGCAAATGCAAACCTAATATTTTTGTAATTTTGGTTTATATCTGGAGTTGAATCTTATTTTGGATTGTATTAAAATTTATTTAAATTTTGGACAGAAAAAAAGAAAATTATATTTTTTTAATTAAGTGAGTCAATGAACCAACTTGTTTAATCCACCAACTTATAATGGACAGAACTAGATTCAAATTTTTTGATTTATTAATAAGTGAGTCAAGTTGGATTGATGCATTAAGTAATTAATTTGTGATGGGTCAAGTACAACCAAATACGTTTTACTATTTTGGTAAAACTCTTACCTAGTAATAGAAATAATTTCAAAAAGATTGACTTTGATTTTTGTGTCAAATATTTAAAATAAAAATGTTATATAAATTTTTATTGTTTATTTTAATGAATCAAAATTGCATTTTAATATATTAATTCCCGTCTAACACAAATAACTCTCCTTAAAATTCACTTGTTATATTTTCATAAAAATTAATAATTCATTCTTTATGTTTTCACAAAAGTGGTGTACGGGGATAATATTATAATAATTACTCTTCTAAACCTAAAGTAGGCAGAACGTTGAGATTTGGGAGGTCTCAAATTTACATGAATTGTGTGTTGGTCGGTTCGGTGGTTATTAAAATGGGTGTTGCACCGTTTTCGAGCCAATCCAATATGCATCTAAACATAATTTATAATAATAATAATAATTTCAATATCTATTAAATGTTCATGAGCGCAATGTCTTTCAATTATTCAAACTTAATCATCACTTGCCTACTCTAATTTGGAGAGAAAATAGTGAAATGATTAAGCAATTAATCAGAAGTTAAGATCGATTAGGTACACCATCAAGACCTATGTAAGTAAAATATCATTAAAATAATATAAATACGTGATCATCACAAATCACAATGTATATATTATTCATTTACTTCCTCACTTGTTCTTAACCGAACTTCACTGTAATAGTGTCTTGATAATTGTATCTACTCGTCCACTGAAGTACTGGAACCTTGATGCTATTATATAACATTACTTGTAACATATCCAAAATGAAATCATCAAAATTTGAAACCTAAACTTACTTGACATGTAGCTTTCATTTGTCCCACTAATATTGGTAAATTCACACTCAAAACTTTGGGGGTTCTATTTTGTTATCGTCCCACTAATTTCAACTTTATCTCCTATTATTATTAATTATTAATTTATGATCAATGAAAAATGTTGGTGGATACTCATCATGTACTTTTCCCAAACGTGGCCACGCTTCACCACACACATTTTTTTTTTCTATTATTCTTTGGAGATCGCATTGCATTGTGTCATGTATGGCATCAATAATAAAACTTTGTTTTATTATATTTGTTTGTTCCATTAGCTTGCCATTATTGTGTGATGGTCACAGTTGAATTGCAGCTCTTTCTCTCGTGGTTTTTTGTTATTTTTATGAATTATTTGATGCAAGTGGATCCATTCTTTATTACAAATGTGAATATAAAATGTGAAAATGAATATGAATATAATAAAGATGCTTCTATTTTTGACACTCATTACAAACATGCCAATAAATAAATGCCAAGTTTGGACTCATTTTTTTATAAATAAAAAGAAAAAATCACAGTAGAAATATGGTGTTAGAACTAAAGTTCCTATTATTATTGATTGGTAAGTAAACTTTGTAATGTAATGAATATTTGACACGAAAGCAAATAAAGTTATTTATTATGTTACAGAATTTTGTGACTTAGATTATGGCGAAAATCTTGATCACATGAAATCATTAACATTTTATATTTTATACTTGAAAATAGTATTATAAAAAATTGGTGATACTTTAGCATTAAAAAAAACAAAATACACTCATTTGGCAATTTAAAATAATAATATTTTAATTATATTTATATTATTTTTTAATTTAAAATTATAATGTATTATTATATTATTGATACATAATGTGTATTTTTAATCAAGATGTCAAAAGAACTTTTCTCTATATAAGTTGACATGCAACTTCACCGTCCATTGTTGCTTTGTCAACAATAGAGTAATTATTTTGTTATATGTAAAAGAAGTTTCATAATTTAAAGGTTTTGTTGGTGACCCTGATGTTAATCAAAAAGACATTATTGTATATTATGATAATAAAAAAGCATAGAATGCATTTGCAACGGGAGATGCATTGGTAATAATCTAACAAATATGATGACACAAATTCATCAGTAAAAAGCAAAAAAAAAAAAAAAAAATAAAAAAAAAAAAAAAAAAAAAAAAGTGAAAGCCAAATGACTTATAAAATTCAAGATAACTTGAAGATCTTTTTTTATGTTTTTCCATGATTTTTTTAGTGAATAAATAAAAATTAAAATAAAACTATAATATTAGAGCTACAAGTGTTTATTATAATTAATTGCTTAACAAACTCTGTAATTTAAATATGCTTCAATGCTTAATTATTATATTCATTTCCTTAATAAAGAGTTAAGTTGTTCTATATGTCCTTTTCTTGTAAACAAAGTTTGTCTTTAACAATTTACATCACATAAATGTTAGAAACTATCACACTGCAATTACAAAATCTCTTGAAATTTACAGGAATTTTCATGCAAAAGAATTCTTAAAATTCTTGTTGAATACACTGCCTCAGTGCAATATTTATAATTTATAATTTTTTAAGCCTTCGATTGTTTGTGTATGAGGCTTAATCCCAATGAAATATTTTGAGATTATAATTTCATTTCATTTACATCCCACTTATCTAGTTCCATATTTAAAATATGAACCAAAATTGGAACACTTGCATTTTTACACTTTCTTCATCAGAAAAAGTTCAAATATCTTAACATTCTCATATTTTAATATTGTGATAGGTTTTTTAGAAGTATAGACAAACACATGTTGTTTACTTTACTCCAATATAGAGTGTGTTTTTGACGGTCAAATTTGGGAGACTATTTTTGCACATTTCAGATTTTCATATTGAACTTACCTAAATTGTTTCAGAAAATAAATATAAAACGGCCTGGAGTTTGAACACGACAAAAGTGAATGAGGTAATCAACTAAGTCAGCATGAATTGCTAGGTCCTTTGTTTACTCTATGATCTAAAGCTGAAACCACCACCAATACTAAATTAAGAGAAATGTTGAAAAGTCAACTGCGGGGGAAGAAAACATCTACAACTTGATGTTCCTGTCCTTTTCCATCCGTGAAATTGTGTTTCTGAACAAATAAAAAGGTGGTCTTTTTACTTCTGGTGGTTGAGGGAGTTTCTTTTCAGATTGAGAGGTTTGAATGAAACAATGTGAGAGTTGACTAACTAGGAGTTGAAGACAATGGGTAATATTAAAGGAAATGACAAAGATAGAAAGGGATGTTGTGTCTAGAACTACGACTTTGAAAAAAATGAAGTTTGATAGAGAGAGGGTAGCATGACACATAAAGCAGTTGGCAACAGCAAGAAAGTTAACAACCCAGAGAGAAGTTTTCAAATAAATTCTGTTCCTTTTTTGCTATCAAGTCAACTGGCCTCCAAATCTCGTATTTTTCGAATTGGGGCTCTTGGATTGAAGTGGAGATGATGTTGGTTTAGGTGCTCTCAACCTGTTTGGTGAAATGAAGAGTGTTCTTTCCATCAGCTTCTTCTTTTGTTGCTTCCTGCTGCTCTTGGATTCTTCAATTTCACTCCCTCTGTGTGTTGATTCCAGTGAGTTTTCATCTCTCCTTTTATTTGTTTTGGCCTTTGTTTGTGTTTTATCCAATGTTTTGGTCTGTGGATTTCCAACCCGTTTAGTTACTTTTTTTCATCGTTTGTTTCTTGTAGGAGCACCCTTGACCCTGAACCAGACACTTGAGTTTTGTCCCTACAATGGAAGCTCATGTTGCAACTCCACAGAAGATGCACAGATAGAGAAGCAATTCCAAGTGAACAACGTATCTGATCCTGCCTGTGCCTCAGTTTTGAAATCAATACTCTGTGCGGTAAGATTTTGTTATTTTCGCATAACTTTGTATTTAGATAAAGACCCAGAAAGTTATCTTTTTTCTATTTGCTCCTAAATTGGAGAATACTTACAACTTATTCACGTTTAATACGTGGCATTAAGCAGCAACCAAGAATTAATGAATATTGGTCTTAACGTTTGGATTTTGGGTTCAAACAATGACATTTGTTTAAGTTTGAGATGGATCGAAACAAAAATCAACCCATCACACCCATATTTCAGGTCATAAATATCTGGTTTATAAATTGATGTCTGAGGCTCAATAACCATATTTTCATGGATGGAAACTTTTTAACAACTTTAAGATCTAAACTTTTTGATAACTTCTGCCTTGGATTAATTTCTTTGATACCCTTTGTTTGTAGAGGTGCGACCCGTTTTCAGCGGAGCTATTTACTGTTCAGTCCTCAGCTAGATCAGTTCCTGTGCTTTGCAATTCCACTGTCCCAGCAAATTCTTCTCAGTCAAAGACACAAGTGGAAGATTTCTGTTCTGAAGTATGGAACACATGCAAAGATGTACCCATAGTGAATTCTCCATTTTCCCCTTCATTACAAGGTCAAGCAGGAGCACCAGCTCACGCCAATGCTACCAAACTCACTGATTTGTGGCAGTCCAAAACAGACTTCTGCACTTCATTTGGTGGAGCATCTGATAATTCATCAGTATGCTTTGAAGGAGAACCTGTTTCACTGAATAAAACTGAGACCTCTATAACTCCTCCTCATGGCTTGTGCCTCGAGAAAATTGGTAATGGATCTTATCTCAACATGGTGCCTCATCCTGATGGCTCTAACCGGGCATTCTTCTCTAACCAAATGGGCAAGGTTTGGCTGGCAACTCTTCCGGAAGAGGGATCGGGAGGAACATATGAACTTGATGAATCAAGTCCTTTTGTTGATCTAACTGATCAAGTTTACGTTGATACTCAATTTGGAATGATGGGCATGGCGTTTCACCCAGATTTTGCTAAAAATGGACGATTCTTTGCTTCATTTACATGTGATAAGTCCAAGTGGTCTGGATGTAATGGAAGATGTTCTTGTAATTCAGATGTTAATTGTGACCCATCGAAGTTAGAAACTGATCATGGTGCCCAACCATGCCAGTATCAAACTGTTATTGCAGAGTATTCTGCTAATAGCACTGGATCTCAGCCTTCCTCGGTACACATCTCTTCACACATAGAAAACTAGTTTTCGTGTAGAGTTTTCAATGAATTTACACCATCTTGTTCATGTTTTTCAGGTGGCAAGTGCTAAACCAACTGAGGTGAGAAGAATATTTACCATGGGGCTCCCGTTTTCATCTCAACATGGTGGTCAAATACTCTTTGGACCAGATGATGGATACTTATACTTAATGATGGGATATGGAGGGGGTCAAGGTGATCCTTATAATTTTGCACAAAACAAGAAATCATTGCTTGGAAAGATTATGAGGTTTGATATCGACAACATCCCAAGTGAGTAGTGCTCATGAATGACACTAGAAGATTTTATTTCTGGAATACAACTATGCATTTATGCTCAAGATACACCTTCTCACACATCATGTAACGTGTATACTTTTTGTTACTCTTGGCTTTGATGTCTAATCTAAGTATCTGTGTTTAATCTTCAGGTGCAGCAGAAATTAGCAGACTTGGACTTTGGGGTAACTATTCCATTCCAAATGACAATCCATTTAGCGAAGATAATGATCTGCAGCCTGAAATATGGGCCTTGGGAATGAGGAATCCTTGGCGCTGTAGTTTTGATGCAGAAAGACCTTCCTACTTCTTGTGTGCAGATGTTGGACAGGTTTGTGAAATGCGTATCTGCAAACAATTTTGTGGTGTGTTCCATCATACAACCACTTTACACAACTTCAGAGCATTGTGACTAGCCATGACCAAACTGTGCATTTCTTAAGTTAGACACATAGGTGCCAATATTTTCCTATATAGAGAAACTTGAGATATTCTTTTCTTTAAACTTTGATCCTTGATCATCTTGATTATTGAAAACTGTACAAATACAAGTAACAATCACCAACCTGACTAATACTATCCTTTATCATATCTAGCATACCACTACAAAACAGGCTCATCATCAATAGATCTTCTGTGCAGTAATTGCAGAACTGTTAACATTCAACTCTATGCTATTATTCTTAGCAATGTTCGGATAAAGAGTGTTACCAAATTTTGTGAGTGAAACATTCTGAGTTTGATAATTGATTTTCAGGATCTTTATGAGGAGGTGGATCTCATCACAAAGGGTGGAAACTATGGATGGCGTGTATACGAGGGCCCTTATCTGTTCCAGCCTACACAATCACCTGGAGGAAATACTTCCGTGAATTCCATAAATCCAATTTTCCCAGTAATGGGATACAACCACTCTGAATTAAACAAGAATGAAGGATCAGCATCCATCACTGGAGGATATGTCTATCGATCTACCACTGATCCTTGCATGACTGGAAGGTGAATAAGCTTCTTCCAAATAATGCAGCTTGTTGAACATATCGGTTTTAGAAAGTAATCCATGACACAACTTCAGTAGACCTATGCAGCATGAACATTTCTCACTATTGAATGACTGAATTTCAGGTACTTGTATGGAGATCTATACGCTGGTGCAATTTGGGCAGCCACAGAGAACCCAGAAAACAGTGGAAATTTCAGCACCAGCAGAATTTCTTTCAGTTGTGCACGTGATTCTCCTATACAGTGCCAGTCTTCACCTGGAAACTCTCTTCCTGCTTTAGGCTACATCTTCTCATTTGGTGAAGATAACAACAAAGATGTTTATGTCCTTGCAAGCACCGGCGTCTACCGAGTTGTTCGGCCAAGTCGTTGCAGTTATGCTTGCTCGCAGGAAAAGGCCACAACCACCACAACACCAACACCTTCTCCTTCTCCTTCCCATGCTTCACGTTGGAGTGTCTTCTCTCAGTATCTGCTTTTGCAATGTTCATTTTTGTTGCTGATTTTGTTGGATTTTATGTAGGGTGATGTTATGATCATTGTACATTATGTAGGAGTGGAGATTTTAAGAGGATGTTTGCAATTTCTTCTGGCTTTTCTTCATCTGGGTTTCTTGCTTTTGCTTTAATAAATGAGATAACTGAGCTGAGTTACTGAATCTGCTTTAGATTTTAAACATAATGTCAGGGTCTAGTGCACAAACCAATCCAGTTAGGGAATGCATTGTTTTACTTTTCTAAATGACTTAAACACTGAATTTTAAAATCAAATAATATAAACTTTTCTAATTTATTTTTACACTGAATTTTAAAATCAAATAATATAAATCTGTGTTTGGATTGAGACACGAAGAAGTGTTAGACAGAAATATTGAGATGAAAAGCCAAGTCACAGAAACAAAAAATAAATTATTTTAAAACACGAAAAGTGAAAGTTATTTTAAGCGCAAGTTTATACCTAATTAATTATGCTTTAATGATAATTGAGTAGTGGAGTGTACATCTTGAATCATAATAAATTACACTCACAGGTTATCTATATATAATTCATATTTTGATGTCATTTAATACATTTTATATATTTTTCATTAATTATTCATATTTTATTAATATATATATATATATATATATTTATTTATTTATTGTAAAGATTAAGGTATGTAAAGTTATAGAAGGTTTAATAAAATAATACTTAAAAATTATAATAATAAAATGTTATTTTATAAATAGATATTTTATTACAGAGTTCATTTTACAAAGCTCAGTTATCTCTCTAAAATACCCTTTTTCTATAAGTTCTCTACTTTCAATGTAGGATACAGAAGTCGTCTTTCTTTCTTCTCAATTAGAGTCTAACTTCGGACTCACGACAGAGATTGCTCCAACCTCATCCGATCAAAATCGTTCATAAAGTAAGTTCTTTTTTTACCCCTTTCTGGAGTCAATTTCTCTTTTTGATTGCATGTGAGCAAGATTGAATTAAGATTGAGTTGCATGTGACTCAATCTTACTCAACTTGTCCCTATGCTTGTTGAAAATCCTATTTTCGGATCATTAATCTTAGGTTTTGTGTGAAAATAGGTTCATTTGTGGGTTTGAAGGGTTAAAGAAGTGTTTTGACTATATTACGGAGATTCCGCAAGGTACGAAAATACAAAAAATTCAATTGTTTATTTATGATTGTTTGGATTACTTAAAAATGATTGAATTGCAGTATATGATGAAACTGTATGCTTAATCGAAGGAATTATATTGACCGAGAATATCAATTTGATAAATGAGGTATATGAAAATTGTGTTAGTATGATTGTGCTCTTAGGTTGATGGGAAATTTAGAAGGGTTTGAATGAAACTAACTAAGTTTGTAAGAATTAGTCTCTATTCTTACTTTTGAAAATGTTTTGAAATCAAATGAAATCAAAAGAAGGAGAGAAAAGAGTACCGATTAGAACTAACAGAGTAAGCCAAATTATTTGCATTCTTGATTTTTTTGCATTAGCATTGGGCATAATAAGAGGGCCTTGGGCGCCAGTTATAAAAATTAAGATCAAATTTAGACTCTAGAGCGTCGGGTGCTACAATCTACTATTGATGTCTGTTTCACAAGAGTTCCAAAGATTTGTAGTGATGAATGTTGTCTATGTGCAGACGGACGCCGAAATGGTTATATATATTGGATTGTAATATATATATATATATATATATATATATATATATATATAAAATTTAGAAGGGTTTGAATGAAACTAAGTTTGTAAGATTTAGTCTCTGTTCTTACTTTTGAAAATGTTTTGGAATCAAGTGAAATCAAAAGGAGAGAAAAGAGTACCGATTAGAACTAACAGAGCAAGCCAAATTATTTGCATTCTTGATTTTTCTGCATTAGCATTGGGCGTAGCAAGAGGGCCTTGGGTGCCAGTTATAAAAATTTAAGATCAAATTCTGACTCTAGAGCGTCTGGCGCTACAATCTACTATTGACGTCTGTTTCACAAGAGTTCCAGAGATTTGTAGTACTGGATGTCGTCTATGTGCGTCTATGTGCGAACGAACGCCGAAATGGTTATATATATTAGATTGTAATATATATATATATATATATATATGCTAAAAACAAATAATTAAATAATATGTATTTAATTTGCTATTTTAAAATGTAACTTTTTATAAAGATTTTATAAAGAATTTTTATTTTTATTTAAAATTTAATTTAATTCAAATTTATATATTTAAAAATATTTTTTATTAAATTATTTTACAAAATCATATTGATCAAATCTCTTATAATATTTTCATTCATTTCTTCTCACTTTTTTCGTTATCCTTAATCAAAATAAACTCAGTTCTTACTCTCTTTCTCTCTACATTTTTCAAATATTACAATAACTCAAAATGCTTATTAGTTTAAATTATAAATTTTATATATATATATATATATATATATATATAAAATTAATATGTCTATCTACACATAAAAAGGAATTTTTCTTTTTCACATTTGTTTTTTAAATTTATTCTTTAAATAAAAGTCTTTCTAAATCAAAATAATCATTTTTTCAATTTTACTGTTTTTTTAAATTTAATATCTTTTTAATTTAACTGATTTTTTAAATTTAACCATTTTTAATTATAAAATTACCTAAAAAAAAACTATTTACAATAGAATTATAAAAATTATTTATATTTAATTTCATAATAATAATAATAATAACAATAATAATAATTTTTATTATTATTTATTTTCATACAAAAATGAATACATATTATTTTACAAAGCTCAGTTATCTCTCTAAAATACCTTTTTTTCTATAAGTTCTCTACCTTCAATGTAGGATATATAACTCGTCTGTCTTTCTTCTCGATCAGAGTCTAACTATGGACTCATTGCAGAGATTGCTCCAACCTCATCCGATCAAAATCGTTCATAAAGTAAGTTTTTTTTCACCCCTCTCTGGAGTCAATTTCTCTTTTTGATTGCATGTGAGCAAGATTGAATTAAGATTGAGTTGCATGTAACTCAATCTTACTCAACTTGTCTCTATGCTTGTTGAAGATCCTATTTTCGGATTATTAATCTTAGGTTTTGTGTGAAAATAGGTTCATTTGTAGGTTTGAAGGGTTAAAGAAGTGTTTTGACTACATTACGGGAGATCGCGCAAGGTACGAAAAAAACAAAAAATTCAATTGTTTATTTATGATTGTTTGGATTACTTAAAAATGATTGAATCACTAGATATGATGAAATTGTATGCTTAATCCAAGGAATTAAATTGATTGAGAATATCAATTTGATAAATGAGGTATATGAAAATTGTGTTAGTATGATTGTGCTCTTAGGTTGATGGGAAATTTAGAAGAGTTTGAATGAAACTAACTAAGTTTGTAAGAATTAGTCTCTACTCTTACTTTTGAGAATGTTTTGGAATCAAATGAAATCAAAAGAAGGAGAGAAAAAAAGTACCGATTAGAACTAAGGGAGCAAACCAAATTATTTGCATTCTTGATTTTTCTGCATTAGCATTGGTCGTAGCAAGAGAGTCTTGGGCGCCAATTATAAAAATTAAAATCAAATTGAGACTCTGGAGCGTCAGGCGCTACAATCTACTATTGACGTCTGTTTCACAAAAATTTCAAAGATTTGTAGTGTTAGATGTCGTCTATGTGTAGATGCCGAAATGGTTATATATATATATATATATATATATATATATATATAATATGCTAAAACAAATAATTAAATAATATGTATTTAACTTGCTATTTTAAAATGGAACTTTTTATAAAGAATTTTTATTTTTATTTAAAATTTAATTTAATTCAAATTTATATATTTAAAATTAATTTTTATTAAATTATTTTACAAAATCATATTAATCAAATCTGTTATAATATTTTCAATCATTTCTTCTCACTTTTTTCTTTATCCTTAATCAAAACAAACTCAGTTCTTACTCTGTTTCTCTCTACATTTTTCAAATATTAGAAGTACTCAATGATTATTAGTTTAAATTATAAATTATATATATATATATATATATATATATTATATATATATATATATATGTATATAATTATTAATATGTCTATCTACACTTAAAAAGGAAAATTTCTTTTTCACATTTGTTTTTTAAATTTATTCTTTAAATAAAAGTCTTTCTAAATTAAAATAATCATTTTTTTTAATTTTACAGTTTTTTTAAATTTAATATTTTTTTAATTTAACTGCTTTTTTAAATTTAACCATTTTTAATTATAAAATTACCTACGAAAAATAATATTTACAATAGAATTATAAAAATTATTTATATTTAATTTCATAATTATAATAATAACAATAATAATAATTTTTATTATTATTTATTTTCATAAAAAAATGAACACATATTATTAAAGTAAGTAATATTATATGTATATATAAGCAAGCCCTATTTTCCTCTTTTTCTTGTTCTTATTTTCTTTCATATTTCTTTATTTATTTTTTCCTATATTATACTATTCTTTATTTAATACTACATTATAAGTATATATTATGAAAGTAGTAGTTAAAATATTAAATTATTTATCAGATAATTGTTTTAGATATACACATTTATAAACTTTACAAATCTATGTGTAATAAATAAAATATATGTAAGCTAATGAAAATATGCAAAATATATAAAATTAAGACATGTGATATATATATATATATATATATATATATATATATATATATATATATATATATATATATATATATTAAATAATAAATAAATAATTCTTTTAAATTATAATAAGTCTTTTTGTAAACTTATTTTTATAATTTAATAAATAAGTTTATGTAATTTATATAATTAAAATAAAATATTTGATAAATGAATTTATCTTATTCAGTTTTAGCATTTTCTTTCTCATATAATTAATAAATATAAGCTTTTACTTAATTTTCTTTATTTTTTCCTCTCATTTTCAAGTTTTGTTTCCATTCTCTTATTTTCTTTTTCTGGTCAAATACTTATATTATATATTATATTAGTTTCAAGTAATATTAATATTGTACATACAGTATATTGTTTTCTTTATCACATTTACATGTATAATTTTATATGAATTCTAATTTTTCCTTACCAAAATATGTAATATAACATAATTTGTTTAAAATATATTCACACACGTTATACAAATTTTATCCCGCATACCTTAAATTTTTTAATATTTACACATGTCATACATTGCTCATAAGATCTTCTATAAGAAACATTTAATTATATTACTGTAAACATCTTCAATACGACACAACATCCATATTAAGATTCAAACATTTGAATATATTTAAATAAAACAAAATCTATGTATAAAATCAAATATTATGACAATCTTACCTTTATATATAGATAATTTATCCTAAAGTATTATAAACAATTTAACCCGTCTCTCTTATCTATTAAAATTTGCTTACTCAAACTTTTGCTCTCAACTTCTTTATTTTTTCAAACAAGTTAAATATGTATATAAAATATTTTGATCAACAATTTAAACATACTCTCGTGCTCTTTGATTACTACGTTCATTTTTGTCTCCATAAATGACACATACATAATCATACAAAATATTTCACATTCTTAGGTGAATAAAAGATCAACATTTGTATAATCATAAAAAATATCTCTATTATTATTATTTTTTTCTTTGACTTTCTTGGTTACTTTTTTGTTCAACTTATTTCTTCTGTATTTTTTTTTTCTTGAAATTGTTTTTGTCTCAACTCCTCCTTATTTTCTTTTTCTCCCAACTTATCTTTTATGCCTTTTACTCTCACCTCCTTACTTTTTATTTTATCCATTCTCATCTCTTTCTCTTTTATTTTTTTTGGCTCTAAATATTTTATTTTTTTTCCCTCATCACAATTGACCATGTTTTTCTCATCAAAATTGTCTTTCAATTTTCTCTCCATTTATGAAGCAAACTTATCAATAAACAATGTGTGATAGTTATGAATTTAAAAAAACACTTTTAACACCAATAAATACCATATATTTGAAAATAATATATATATATATATATATATATATATATATTTTTTAACTCTTTGTATCTATGCCTTTTCCATCTTGCTTTAGACTTTTATATTAAATAATAGAGTTTGGTAATATAAATAAAATCTAGATGAATTAATCATAATTCATGATGATTCACTCACATGTTTACGGCAGAAGTTATAAAATTTGATCAAAGTTTCTCCATAATTACTTATATTAATTTATCTAAAAGTTAAGATAATATGTTTAAAATAGATTTTTGACTAACACACTATAATTAATTAAGAATAAATTATAATAAATACGGATGTTTTTAATAAACCAACCATTGATATGTTATTTTTAATAACAACAAATAGTAAGAAAATGATAGGATTCTTAAGATAATACAATGTTAGTGTTTATTTTCTTAATGGGATTTATTTCATATTAGAATTTTATATCATTTGGATACATATAAGTATCCTGGTATAAACTAATATTCATAAAAAATAACTTTATTTTGAGTTAATGTATGATCTATTACTTATAAATATATCTTAATGAAAGATATCTTTCATCTTCATTTAAACATTTAAATGTTTCCTTCTTCCAATTCTTTGAATACCGGAAGAATGAGAAACATTTCAATTTTCAACAACAATATTTTAGATCGAAGAAATTTAATATGTATATATTAGGTTATAAGTATAGTTAAAAGATAGGCAATAATCACTCATAAACTTAAATCAACTAAGTAATAAAAGATGTACATAAAATCTTATATTAAAATATTTTAATAGCTAAAATAATTAAATTACCAAATATCTTTATTATTATACGTAATATAAAATTATATATCAGTTATATAACTTAAAAAAAAGGTTAGTATCTATACAACTTTCCATCCAAAAAACACAGTATTAGAATCTATATCAATTACAAAACCTAATTACAAAATAGCGATAAATACTATATTCAAACACAAACATAGTTCAATTTCTAAAAAAATGTGATTTGTATAGATTAATAAAAATATTTTAAAACCCATGATAAAGTAACTTATAAGAATACATCAAATTTTTTATTTATCCCAATTTTACTTTATTTTTTTTATCTCTTTAAATTTTGGTTATACTACTTTCCACATCTATATCTTTCTATTTCATTTTTTTTTCTATTATTAAAATTCACTCATTTGAAGATATTATATGAAAAAAATGTTGAGATCTTCCTATTTAAGTGTTACACATTGTATCAATATACCATCATTCTCCTGACCTCGCCGGAATAATAGGCAGAAAACTGATTGCTAATAGAATAAAAGCAAATATTTTTGTATTTTTTTTTCTCATTGTTTTTGGCTAGTTAATTTGTTTTTTTGTGTTAAATTTCAAGTTTTTATATATATCAGCAAAAACCAAAGGTGAACAAATTCCTCCATTGAAAATTCATCATCTCTGGAGGACACTAGCTGCACAAATCTGAACATGGAGCTGGCAAGAGAAACAAGTGACACAACACTTGTTTTCCTTTCGTGTTTAACATTTATAAATATATTATTATTGTTATATCAAATTTTTAAAGACAGTAACGAAAATTAAAATTACCATCAGAAACATATCATTGCGCAACTTACAATTTAAAAAGAAAACAATTTTATGAAATAAGTATAAGTAAAAGATAAATAAAAATCAAAGCTGCAAAGTGAAAACCCAAATTCCTGGCACTGTGTTTGTGTTTCTGACCCGCTTCTTCGATCTATCTCTCTCTGTTGCCTTGAGTTTCCTATATTTGCAGAACCACATAGGTACATAGGTACATGCACCTTTGAATTTGAGGGTTTGTGTCCCTCTCTTTGGTCCCTTTAAAAAAAAAAAAACACTGCTCCAATTTTTTTTTTCAAACATTCATTGTTTCTCTCTCTAAAAAAAAAAGAAAGTGCCCTTCTTCGCTTCTCTCTCTACAACCCCTCGTTCTTCACTTTGATTTTCCGTCTTCAATGCTAACCCAACCACGATCCTCTGCACGTTATCCCACCACACCTAACCTAAAACCCTTTTGATCTCTCTGTCTTACACCATGTCCCAAGGATCTCCCCCGCAGGACAGCAAAGAACCCTCGCCCGATTTGCACAAGGAGGAAGCAACCACCAACACCGCCGCTACTGCTGCCGCTGATGCTGCTCCTCCCGCCCCCACCCGGAACCGTCCCTCTCGCGCCTGTACCATTCGTACGGCTGCACGCCTCTACTCCGCGTCGCAGCCAGCAAGGCCAAAGGCTGCAAAGAGGGAGCCTCGCCGCGAGGAGTCGCCCCAGCCTCCGTCGCCACAGCCGCAGCAATGCAGCAAGATCGTGACGCCGTTGGTGGAACCGCCCACGCCTGCACAGTTGCCGCGTTACAACCTCCGGTGCATGTGGGAATTGGCTTCAATACTCAATTTTTTTAATGTGAGTATGGAGACTGTGATTCTTTTTTTGCTTTTCACTGGGTTTGTTGTGCATTCTTTGTATTAAGTCTGTTTTTTTCTTGTTGTTGTTGCTGCTGCAGCTTTTTAGGCATCTTTTGAATATTTCAGTAGAATTCTCGGCTGAAGAGTTTGAGACGGCTTTGCTCACTCCCAATGACACATTGAGTGATATACATATGCCTTTGCTAAAGGTTGGTGCTTTTTGATTTTTTTTTTATCTCCCTTTTGTTTGTTCTTGTGTTCGTACTGCATTTCTTCTTTTTTCTGTGAATATGGGTGAGACTGAAGTCCTAGTCTTTGTGGGTTGTGTTAGTTTTGTGCTTGTTGGTATTGTTAGGAGTTTGTAGGATGTTGTATTGATGCGTTCTTTTCTTATTTTGAGTAATATTGCAGTGGATTTGATTATGATTGTATCCCTTAAATATGAAGTTGTTTCTTCTGTGATAACGTCAGTGCTCATTGCCTGGTAGCGAGGGAAATTAATAGCTGTTAAGTGGAGTTCTTATTAGTGTAGGGTATCTGGAGGTTGCTGTGGCTGAGACAGAGAAGGTTGCATTACTGGGGTGCCTTTGATTAGTGTATGTTTAAATCTAGTCATATGTTTTGGGATTATAATTCAAATCGAAAAGGTCATAACATGTTCAAAATTTTCTAAGAGTTTGAGTTGAATCCAAATGATAAACTTTGGTATTAGCCACTACTTAACAGTTGGAATGACTCTTTATTTAATGCGGTGGTTGAAACTCTTTTGAATGTGGAAATTGTGGAAGGAGCAAAAAACTGAACACTGACAAATATATAGTTTGTAAGTGCATTGCCTGTTTGATGGATTCATGGCCATAATATGGTTGACCTATATGATGCTGGGAGATGGACATGATTATTTGCAACTGAGTTGAGTTTGGCAGGAATTGGTAAGTACAAAGCAAGTAATTAATTGGAGGTCTTTGTTGCATGTTGGGAAGCCCTTTCTTGAGTGTTAAACTGGGGACTTTTTCTGATTGTTTGTTCTCTCTGCCCTGATATTAGCCCAATTTGCTTTTGAAGGATTGTGTTCAAGTATGCAGCTTTTAAGCTTAGTTTATTTATTTCTGTGGTTTCTAAGTATAAGGTACTATGCTGCATCAAATGGTTACAACTTCCAAATGTACCTTTGGATTTTCTTCTCTGGGTTTCATCCTTGTTGGTCCTATCCCTGATCTTCTGAGTTCAAATCAATGTGTCAAAGATAATCATGATCATTCTTGGGAGAGGCGGATGTATACTTTACTGGACAGTTTATATAGGTGTTCAGGCATCATTACTGAAATTACTATAGAAAAGGCCTACTTCGAAGAATGCTCAGAACTTCTGGGGCGAGTTTTTGTTATTCCTAATTTTTGTTGCAAAGCGTTTATACTTAAACTATAGCTTCCCTGCAGATTTAAATAATGTGGGAAAATTATTCTGTATTGAAACTCCCATGCTGCGATGAGAAAGTGTTGTTATAGACATGGTGCATGCTATACACGTCCATGGTGTAATGAGTTTGTGGATGGAGATTAATTGAGTAAAACAGTGTACTTGGACTGTTTTGAAATTTAGTTTTTGGGTTGAGTACTATAATGACATAAATCTGCACAAGTCTGATTTGTATGTTATGTACTTAGGTTTTGAGTGACAAAGAGATAGTGGGGACTGGGGAGAATGAAAGTTTAGACTGTTTAATGTTATTGGTCACACACTTCCATATCTTGCAGAGGTAGTTGAAGTTTAGTACTTTAAGCTGCAGTAGTGCAATGAATGCTATCACAAGGTCAATGCCATTATTTCCTTACTTCCATTTGTCCTTCATCTATTGAATTTGTCTTTAGTTCCACTTGTCCTTCATCTATTGCAGTGGCTAATCAAAAAGTGGTGACTCATTTAAGTTTTTAAAATTGGATTAGATATTATAATAGCATTAATCTTGCTTAGTCTCTTTTGTTGGTGGATAGATAGATATTGTTAAACGAGTGATGAAGTCAAGGGTTTTTATTCTAGTTGTCTTGCAGTTTAAGAGCTTGTGAGGTTTGTTTGCCATTGTCTTTTATAGGGCACTAATCCATCTCAAAATCTATTCCTCTGCAAGATCAATACTTTCTTTGTTGTACAATGTCACAAGCTGTCAAAATTGCTACTAGTCTGATAACATTAATTGTATCTTTTTTATAGGCCATTCCTCCCATTACACGAATGGCACTCTCACGTGATACTTGGATAACGGTATTATGCAGAAAGTTAAGAGATTGGTGGCACTGGGTAATAACACAATATTTTTTTAGCAAGCTGAAAATTCTATATAACATTTTGTAGTTTCCAGAGCTAATAAAGGGAATTCAAATGCAGGTTGCGGATGGGGATCTTCCTATTGTTGCTTCACATGGGTAAGTAAACAGTCAGTCTTGCAATATCTAAAGTCCACTTTATGTGTCTACCAAGTCTCATGTTATGTTCACGTGACAGAGCGGAGATTGAAGTATATAAATCACTTGATCCAGGGGTTCGTGTGGTCATCTTAAAAGCATTATGTGACATTCGAGTTGAGGTACCCTTGTCCATTTAACATTTATGTATGTATCTATATTTCTTATATACTTTTCCTTGAATGGGTGAAAGTTAGTATGGAAGAATGAGACCACTTTCCTTTATTTTAGGTTAGATCTCTGAAAACTATGCAATTCATGTTTAGAACTGAATTAACTTCTACTACGATATATGCATGTGATTTATCTGTCATTCACTATTTTTGTTTGCCTCATTTTGTGTTCAAGTTGCAGCCACCCATTTTAGGTTTATTTTATCCTATCTCTTATATTGAGTGGTTCTTGGGCTTGCCTATTAACAAGGGTGTGATAATTTGCCTCAATAGTTTCTTTTAATACAATTCACACAGATTCCTGGAGATGCATGACCATGCACTATTTTAGTTGGCCAATGGCTATTGTGTCTAACTAGGTCACCCTATTATGGAATAACTTTCTTTAGGGTTCTCTTTTTGCCGGGGGGAAGGGGGGGAGGTAGGGGTTGGAGCAGTGCAAAAGGTATTTAAATTCCCAAGATCAAAACCTGCCAAGTGCACAGATTGAGGGGCAAATCATTAATAGCCTGACTCACAAATCTTACTTTTGATCATCCCTCTTCATGGTGTACATGATTAAACTTGACTTGTGTATTTTGCAGCAAGAAGATATCAGGAGTTACATTGACAGCTCAATCAAGCATGGCATTCCACTTTCAACATTTCGCAAGGAGCGTATTGGTGGTGATTCACATGGAGTTTCTTATTGGTAATATTCATGTGCTTTGACTTCAATCTGTTCAACATTTATCTCTTTTTTTTTTCTTTTTATTCACATGGCATTTGATTAGTGCAGGTATGAAGATGACCAAAATATTGGTCAGAGGTTGTATCGGGAGATAAGGAAAACTGAGGTGGTTCAAATGAAGAAAGGGAAACCAAGAGGTTCCCAGGTTTTTTCTAATACAACCTACCAGTGGGAAACAGTTGCTACCAATTTTGATGAATTTCTGGATGTTTCTGTAAGTTATTGAAACTCATCTATCTATGCTTAGTGGGCATGTTTTAACGAGTGTTCAGTGTTTTTCTGGGTATTGGGACTTTTGAGTTATAGGTTTTGTACTAGAAAATGGATCACTTAATAGATTAATCAGTAAATTAATGATGTATATTTGGAGTCACAAATTGATACTAATTTTATTTTGATTTAGAAACCCTAACTAAAGTTCTTAGTGAACTTATCAAATAGGAAACTGTTTTTTTTTAGAAAATTCAAAGTTAATTATAGTCCTTGAATGAAACCATTAGATTCACCATTGTTGATAAAACCTAATAACTGTAGAGGAAAAAATCCACAGCGAAAAGGGTAGTAGGAAATCAGCGTGGACATGATGTCTGGAAAAAAATTGGCACCAATGAACAGTGAGTCCACAGGGACGGCATGGATTAAAATTAGGTTCTAAATACCATGTAGAGAGAAATGGTATATATTTATTTTGTGATAGGGTTGTGTGTATTTAGCACAGCTGTGGAACATATATACATATATCATACATAGCATTACATAGGGATGGACCAAGCCCATATACACAATATATCTAACGCTAACAAAAAATCAGAACATTGATTGTTACCATTGTACTATACGTTACAACCTTATTATACTTTTCAAATTTCATTCCTTCTTGCCTCTTTATGACTGCTACTAAAAAAGAACAATATTTTCAGAAATATCAATAAGTGCTAGAAGGCAATCTCAGCCACAATATGCATGAAGAAAATACAAGGCAACAAAGAACTTAAAGTGGTCAAAGGGTGCCTTATGCCGCCATTAGTATTAAGTGCCTTCTATTTATAATAGAAATTAGTTAACGTTGTTGGTCAGACTGAGGCCTCCATTAGTGTTGGAACCAGGGAGATCAAATTAGCTGCAGCAATTATTTAATGCAATCAGCTATTTTCTCAATTGTCTTGTTCAAAATCTATTGGTCTACCCTTTCACTAATATTATTTTAAAGTTAAATTATAAACTTCTGGAATTCTGATACAACAACTAAGCCTTTAACCACTAATTAGGATTGGCTACCCTACTTGAATCCTTTGGTTTACAACTCCCTCTATTGCTATGTTTTTTTTTCTTTGACAGACCTAAGAATGCAGATATATTTTTGTTATAGAAGATAGGATTGACCGTTAGTTTTTTTTTTTCAAAGGGAAATAATATAAAATAACCTAATTCTGCCAATTTTTCATGAAGTTTGCACCGTTTTTTTTAGTTGAGCTTCATCTTATTTGCTTTTACTCATCTGATTTCCCAGGAGAAGCTTTTCACAAGTAAAAACAGAACGGAGGTTTCTGTGGGGAAGAAGGTGAAGATAGACATGCTTCCTGAAATTGAGAAGGTTCACAAGGTACTATATCTGTGTTTGCTTACTCTACCCTATCCTCCTCTCAATGGGTTTAGAAAATTGAAAAATTGGGCACTTTGACTTGAATTCATGTTTGCTTTTAGTTTTATCTTCATATGTGGTCCTTGAAGAACCTTATTGTGCTTTTAACTGACAAAATTAGTCTGGCATGGGTTGAGAAGATGTAGCATTCTAGGATTTGAACTTGAATTCATGTTTGCTCTTCTTTTTTATCTTGATAAGTGGTTCATAAAAAATCCTGTTGTACTTTTAACTGACAAAATTGGCGTGTCTTGTGCAGAGAAAGGAGAAATTGATGAAAAAACAACACAGACAAGCTCTTCTTCTTGATAATTTCTTAGGTGTTGATGGGCTTGCCCTAGGGCGTTCACTTCGTGATAGGAAACCTGTTACCTACACTTTCGGTAAGAAGTTTCATCATTGTTTGCATTTTTGTTTTCACAGCTGGAGTTGGCCTCTTTATTTTCCTCATTTTTTTTTTCCTTCACATGAACTGCTGAGGGTTATTAGACAGTTCAATATTTTTACAGTTGGATTGTTGTGGGTATGTTAGGACCCTAGGTTTTAACTAGCCTGAATCCAGGTTTTAAGTAGTGTGCTATAGCAATGCTACAGTAGCAACAATTGCTTGTTGTAGGGACTGCTGTATTGGCCATAGCGGAAAAAATAGAAGGCTGAATCTATGTGATGGTTCCAAAAAATCCCTCTGAATAGAGACGGTAGCTATTTAAAACATTGTTGGCCTTGAATATTGTGAAGAATATCTATTCTTTAAAAAGCTTTCCCTGCTTGGACCAAGGGCGCTGCTGTTCACAAGAGCAGGGATAATTTATTGGTTCTTTCTGATATCTGACATTGGTTTTGGGATTTCCTTTGATCTGATAAAAGTTCCATTGGATTTTGCATAGCTACTTGGTAAGCATTTATATTTTTCATATATCCACATCTTTTAGTTAAGAGTGTAACATTATCACTGAGCTTTATTGCAATTTTACCCTGCATTGATGATAGCGGGACAATCTGGACATTGATAATCTCAGTTTTATTGTGCATCCTGTTTAGCTTTAGTTATGGCAAAAATTCTCCTGAACTACATAATTTTTGGTTTGGTTGGATAAAAGTAAATTCATTTCTTGAGTTTCAGTATTTGAGGCTTTACATTGACCTAACTTGACATTGCTGTCATTGCAGATGATTATGATCGGTCCATCAATGAGGCAATTAAGATAACCAAGTATGGATTTTGCATTTTGATCTTACATTCTTGTACCTCTATTTGGCTGTTCTCGATATGCATGTAATTTTTGTTGTTGCGTATATTGAGAGAACAGGAGCCAATCATATGCATTTGTCAGGCTTTGTACTCACGGCATAGTTTCTGTTTCTTTCTATATCAGACGGAAACCACCGTCCCCAGAAGCTATACCAAGAAGAGAACCAGGATCAAAACCCGAAGCTTTATCCAATGGTAAATGGAGTGGTCCTTCCCCTTCGCATGACCCTCAAGATCTCAATTTTGGCACGCTATCTCCAAAATCACCAGACTTCGATGATATGGAGGAAGATAATCAAGCTGACATACTGGACTTGGATCGAAGGTTTGTGGTTCTGATTTTATTATCCCTTCAAATATGTTCTGATGACTTCTATGTCTTATTTCATTGATAATTTTTATTTCACATCAGCAATCGACGAAGACAGAAGCCTAAACGGTATTCAGAGAAAGAGTTTGTTGAAGCTTTGTCAGATAATGAGGCTGACTATGACAGTGATGATGATATCGTGGGAGAAGCAGTGTATTCTGAAGAGTATCTTCAGAAACGCAAGCAGAGAAGGAAGGCTTCTAGTAGCTCTGGCTCTGAAGGAGATGAAGAATATAATTGGAATGAAGATAATGTTGAAGATGAAGAAGAAGATGATGAAGATTCCATGAGTGTCAGTGAGGAGAGTGACAAGCCCCGGAAATTCAAGCGACTGGCAGGCCGGACTAGGAGGGAAACAAAACTCAGGTCTGTGGGTGAGATTCAATCAGGTCTAAGACGCAGTAAGAGGGCAACACAAAAACGTATAAATTACCGGCAGTTAGAGATGTCTGATTCAGAAACCGAGTTCGTTAAACCTGACAAGTCTAATGCATCAGATGATCACTCAGATCCTTCTGAGGAGAATGGAGATTACATGATGGAAAGTGAAGATTCAGATGGCAATGACGATGAAGAACAAGAAACTAAAGATGTGGAGCCTGTTACTTACCACCCTGCCGAAGGGAACAACAACCAATATCCTGCTGTAGAGGAGAATGATGAACAAAGCAAAATCCAGCCTCCTGAAAAATCTAGTAGTCCAGGTCAGGAGGAAGTTGAAGGCACCACAAAGCGACGCTTCCTTGATTTGAATGAGCTTGCCCCTAGCTCAGGTTTTGATGATGCTCCGAATACAACAACAACCAAAGATGAAGGCAATGATGATTTGTGAAGCTACCCTTTTTGCTTCAAAGCAATGATGGTAGTTTGCTATGAAGGAAACCAAGTGACATGTATGATAATAGAACTATAAATTTTGTTATGTGCCTGAAAGGGAAGTTAAGGGTAGATCTCTTCCTGTGGCAACCTAAGCAGCCCTTGGTGCATGATTTTCCACCAGAAGCAGCAGCATGATACTGAGTTGTGTAGATTAGGTAGTCATTTTTTAGTATTTAGTATTTCTACATCAAAGGGTCTACGGAAGTGAATGAGAATTTGTTGGGCGTTATTTGGCCCATCCAATCGGTGTACAATAACTGTTAACAAGTACTGTAACTTTAAATAGATATATGGCTTTTGATTATCAAGCCCTGTAGTTCTATTTTTTTTACTCATGGACTCCTAGTGATTAGCTTTTCAGTAAATAGGGTTAACTGTTTTTCCTTCTTCATCTGTTCAGATAAAAATGCTCCTACTTTTGATTTCTCTACATAATGGCTAACCATTTGTGCTTAACTTGTCTGTTCTTGCTTTCAAAGTAGATGTTTTGTTTGCAAGTTTGCCACATAATCTACGATTTTAAAAGCATGGCAACTAATTCAAACCGTTAAGAGTAATAGCGTGGAGAGAAGATTTTAGGACAAAATTAAGTTCATACCTTTTTTATTTGAAAGTTCAACTCTTTCCTTTTGAAGTTTTTGATTGCATGAAATAAAGTACACTACGCATTTTTACTAAAGAAATACAGTTGCACAGTCTATTCTTTGTAAACGAAAACAGGGGAAAACTGTGTAAAATTTTAAAAAAATTACAGGGAGTTCTGTTCTTCTGACTTTATTTGAGTCCAAGGTTTTGTTCTTCTATCTTTCTGTTCCTGTACCTCTCTAATCTCTTCCCATACCTTTCCATTAGGATGTAATAAAAAATCAATACTTTAAAAGTAGTTAAAAATTTTCAAATTATACATTATATTTTAAAAGATATTTTCAACATTGATTTTTAGATTACTTTATATATAACGCTTAAAAAATATATATTAGAGCATAAGCATTCCAAAATATTTAAAATTTATTACGGAAAAACTCAATAAACACATAAATACTTCGACATTTTTCTTTACAAATCCAAAAATATTTTTCAACTTCCCATTTTCAACTCAAATGTTTTCACGGAAAGGAGGAACGTAAGTCGAGAGATCTAAAATAAGTAAAATTTATTTTAGAAGCTTGTGAATTTCTTAAGAATAAACTCTGATTAGAATGTTGAAGACTAAAGGAAAGTCCACTATAAGAGATTTTACAACATTCAAGTTAGTAAGAACAAAAGATAATAGTAAATAAATGAAAGAATGAATAAAGGTGAATAATGAAAAATATATTCAATTTATGAAATAACACTTGAGTACCAAGTTTTGGTTTTTGACATCTTATAAGTGTTTTATCTTTATGAGTCTACGTATTTATAAGTAATTTTTGAAGCTTATGCCTTCTGTACTCATATTTATGAGTAAGCATTTGTGTTTTTAATGCTGATTATTAAATGATTTTGTTGATGTTGAAATGTTACAATAATGGGTAGCGAACAATTCATTTTCCCTTTTCATCCTTTATTTTTTTCTAGATTTTATGCTCCTTTTAGTACTTTGCTCAAACAGTTCACTTTTTGTCCTCCCTTTCCGGTTTGTTTCTCAAGTAATCTTCTCCACCATTGGGTATGCTTTTCTTTCACCATGTCTTCTATTTTTTCTTCATTTTATGATTCTTTCTATTGTGATACTTCCCTTACTTCATTAGATATTGACCGCCGTGAATGTGACTTCTACTAAACTAACTATCTTAAAATAATTTCAAATCCTTTGTGAAAATCTGTCCATTATCCTAACAACAAATATATTCGTGTTTTTTTTATCAAATGAAACATGAGTCTAATATGATTAGATATTGTTATAAAATCAAAACAAAGTAAGGTAGCAAAAGAAAAGTCTTTTCTGCATTGTGGAATAAGAGAAAGATAAAGAGTGTAGGGGGATACAAATAGTGGACTATAATTATGAGTGTAGTGGGTTATGTTTTTACAAAATGAATTCTCTCATTTATAGGAGAGATATAAGCCTATTCTCCCTAAAACTTAACAAGCATGTTTTACAAAACTTAACAACTAAGTTTTCTTAACGATTAAGTTTCCTTAACATCCAAGTTTTCCAAATCTTATAGAAATTAAGATTTTAGGAAAATCTCATTTTTTAACATTCCTGCTTGAGAATTTTTTTGGATACGCTAAGCTTTGATCTCAACACTTCAAACTTGATCTTAGAGAGTGTTTTGGTCATAACATCTGCAATTTGATTTTTTGAACTACAATGCTCCATATTGGTTTCTTTATATTTCTTTGCTTTTCTAAAGGTGTAATATTTCACCTTGATGTGTTTTGTTCTACCATGCTAGACATGATTCTTTGCAATTGCAATGGCTGACTTGTTATCAACCCATATGACAATCAGTTCATCATGTAGTTGCCCTACATCATATAAAACTCTTCTATACCAAATGACTTGATTTCCAGCTGATGCAACTAATATATACTCAATTTTAGCTGTGGATTGAGCCACCACATCTTGCTTCTTTGAATTCCAAGAGAAAACATCACTACCAAATGAGAAAACATAACCCGAGGTACTTTTGGAATCATCTAAATTTCCTACCCAATCACTATTTGCATATCCTTGAAGGTCTCCACTTTCATCCCTTTGAAAATCATATGCCATAGCCAGTTGAGCCTCTTATGTATCTCAATACTCGTTTTGTTGCATGATAATGAGCTTGACTAGGATAAGGCATAAATTTGGACAACAAACTTGCAACAAGTATTATGTCTGGTTTAATGGTGGTAAGATACAATAGACTTCTAATCAAGCTTTTATAAGTAGAAGCTTCTACTTTGCCACTAGCATCATCAAGTGACAACTTCTCATTTACCATAAGGGGTGTGTTCACTGGTTTACAGTTCTGCATGTGAAACTTCTTCAACATTTCTAGAGCATACTTTCTTTGTGCAATGAAGATTTTTGCATCACATTAGTGTATCTCCATTGCAAGAAAATAATTCATTTCTTCCAAACCAGTCATTTCAAATTGCGTTTCCATGTCATACTTGAAATTACTCAAGGAATCTGAACTATTTCCAATTACTAGCAAATCATCTACATACAAGGACACAATAAGTTGCACCTCATTGCTTGACCTTTTTCACTTTCACTTCGTTGAAACCCTTTATGCAATAAACAATTGTCAATTCTATTATACCAAGTCCTTAGATCTTGCTTCAACCGATAAAGGGCTTTTTGAAGTTTGTAGTCTTTATTTTTGCTGCCAAGAACAATAAAGCCTTTAGGTTGTTAAATATAGATGTCCTCTTCAAGCAAAGCATTTAAAAAAGCTGATTTCAATCAAAATGATAAATTTTCTAACCTATTTTTACTATCAATGAAACTAGCCACCTGATTTATCATGCCTTGCTACCAGAGCAAATGTATCTGAATAATCAACTCCTTGTTGTTGATGATAGCCTTTAACAACCAATCTTGCCTTTAAAAACCAATCTAGCCTTTGGTTTGTTTATAGAACCATCAAAGTAAAATTTCATTACATAAACCCACTTAAGACCAACAACCCTTTGATTAGTTGGCTTGCCTACAAGTTTCCATGTTCTATTTTTCTGAATCATATTCATCTCCTCCTGCATAACACATTTTCACCCATCCATTTCAACAACTTACTCATATTCTTTGTGTTCAAATGCATCATTGTCGCACCTTTCATAGATTTTAGCAAGAGTTATAGTGCCTTTTACTGGAAAATCATCATATTCATCAAAATCTTATTCTTGAATATTTGAATATTGTTCCTGGAGATTGTCTACTCCAAGTTGCTTTTTTCTTGAGGCTTCTACTTTGTAGTTCTCTCGATTCCATATAGAAAACTCATCAAATTTCACATTTCGAGAAATATAAATTTTTTTCTTTCAAAGGATTGTATATCATGTAACCTATGGAGTTATTACAATACCCAAAGGAGATGTCAAACTCTGACTTGTGATCCAACTTGTCTCTATTTACATCTGAAAAAAAAGTATAACATACACAACCAAAGATTTTGAGATGCTCTATTGAAGGCTTTCTTCCATACCATGCTTCAAAAGGTGTTTTTCCTTTCACGACTTTGGTAGGCAATATATTCAACAAGTATGCAGAGGTATTAACCATCTCTGCCCAAAAGAATTTTGGAAGATCTTTTTCAAAGAGCAAACCATATCATATCCATAATCGTTCACTCACCCCATTTTGTTGAAGAGTGTAAGGAACAATTAATTGGAGTTAAATTCTAGCCTTTTCAAAGAACTTTTTAAAGTCCCCTGCTATATACCCATTTCAATTATCATATCTAAGCTTTTTAATTTTGCATCCAGCCTCATTTTCAACCATAACTTTGAACTTTAAGAAAACATTAAACACTTATGACTTTTGTTTGAGAAAAAAACACTCAAATCATCCTTGTAAAATCATCTACAAAAGAAATATATTTATTGCCATTTAAGGATGTTGTACTTATTGAACTACACACATAAGTGTGTACAAGTTCTAATTTTTCAGTATGGTTCATTTTTTTACAATGAGTGCAAGGTGGAAACTTCTCTTTCTAGCCTCTTTTGTTGTCATCTTCTTCCTTTTTCCTTTGCCTTTCTTCCCACCAAGAAGATGAAGAAGAAGAAGAAGAAGAATGAAAGAGGGAGGAGGAAGAAGATGAACAATGTGCGTTATTTATCGATGAAACATGATTTTCGTCGGTTAATCGACGGATTTTTTTGTTATTATCGATGAAACATGATTTCCGTCGATCAAATTTTACCAACAGATTTGTTACCATTGGTAATCCGTCGATAATTCTGATTTAACCACAGATTTTGACCATTCCTGACGGATTTTGACTGTCAGTAGTATCATTTTTTCTTGTAGTAATAGCCACGTTTTTCAAATCTTCTAGAAAGTAAGACTTTAGGAAAATTTCATTTTCTAACATATATCATTAAAAGAATGCGCGATATGTTCCTTTCTTTATTGTTTGTACTTCATCCTTCAAGAACTTTAAACACAAATAATTTAAGATAAAGTATTCTTTATGGATAAAAAAAAATCTTTATCATTTTATCTCGATTATACTCCTTTATTTCTCTTATACTAATAAGGCTAGATAAACTCAAATCTATGGCTCAATACTCATTCAATACTGAGGAGGTGATAAATATTGAGATAATATAAAGTCTTCATTGTCCTTTAAGAAGCAAAGATATGCTTAGTATACCCTATGTCGAAGATCCTGTAACTCAAGTTGTTAATAAGAATTTTTTTTTGTAACATTGCATGCTTTCCTTTTCCATTTTCTTGTGCCTTATCTTACCCTTTTGTTTTGAAAATATCATGGGTAGAGAGTTTGATTATAAGTTGTTAGTGTTAAGGTTGAGGCATTTGTCCTAGCTGATAATCCCTTTACTAACTTTCAAAGGCCCTTAAAGAATAATAAGGCTAAAACTCCCTTTTCAAGCCAACTAATTAAAGTACATTTGAAGTCCCCTAGGGTCCTATTAGAGATTATTATTTTTGACTCTGTCGTTAAAGATCATTATTGTTATTTTTATCAAATAGTTGTCTTCACTAAGATTTATTTCCTAGTTCAATCAAGATCATGTTGTTTGATCCATAAGTAAGTCAAAATGGGGTATCCTTTATGAATGATTGAGGAGTACAATGATAATTTCAAAGGATGTTTAGAATTTCACCAGCAACAAACCTTTTGCATCTGCAGGCTTGTATTTAAGCTTGTCTACGATGGCTTTGTTGGTAACCTCTTCTTAATCACTATTTAGGGGTGCTCAATTGATGATATTTAGTGTTTTACTTTGAGTTGTTGGAGGAACTACTCAACATGTTTATTTATAAATAGATTATTGTTTCTAGTGACAACTAAATGAGGAAGGTCATACTAATAAATGATATTTTTTTCAAAAGAATATTTTTACTTATTGAGTTGTTATGATTGCAAAAGGTTCGACTTCTACTCACTCAGTAAAACAATCAAGACTACTATCATGAAATTAACTTGTCCTTTGACTAAGGGGAATGGATAAAGACTATTTATTCCCTAAGTAGTGAAAGGACAAGAGGTAGTTATTATATATATCCTTTCTTAAGGAAATATATGGAGGAGTGATTGCTCACATTATTGGCATGTTTCATTGAAGATTTATAGATCTTTAGGAAGAGTCAACCAATAGTATCTAGTTCGAAGTACTTGAGACACCATGCTTCAAGTGCTTAAATGTAATACATATTCCTTGATAAAGCTCAGCTAGGACATATTTTTTCTTTATCATCATTTGAACAAATAGGACACTATAGATTCTTCTTAAGCGCTTTTCATTAAACATAACATAATAAAAGTCTTGTTTCGTGTCCTTTTAGGCTATTGTGACTTAATGAAAATTTTCCATTTATTTTAAACTAAATTATCAGTATTATCTGTGTGCAATTACTCAAATTTATCTACAACACATAAAAATGATACCAACTTGGTGCTATGAGAGTTTCTTGTATAAAGTGGGGACTGTCCAACATTTTTAGTGCTAGGGAGTTTTGAAAGGACATTAACCCATATATTTTTCTCTCCTAGAAAATGATCAATGTTGATTTTATCTCAATGGTCAGTTAAATTTATGTTGGTGTTATAATATTTCTGTAAAAAAGGCTCCTTGGCTTGAAACTCGTTGTTCATCTTCCTAGTGTCAATTAGGAGTCCTTTGGCATTTTAATTATTTGACTCTCTTCTCATGGAAGAGTCTTAGACCACCTTTGGGTGCTTTATACTCAACTTGTGGAAAACATGTCAAAAAACAAAAGGAAAGGTTGAATTTCCTTTTTTTGTATTTTATGAAATTCAAAAACCTTTCACAAACTTTGAAAAATAGACAAAGTTTAAAGCTAATTAGATTCACTGTTAAGCAAGTTTATTCAGAAATGCGAGTGATGAAGCTTTGTTAGATGTAACTACAATGGGATTGAGACGTTGTCTAAATGGATGTTTAAAAGAAGTTTTTAAAAATATCTCCTTTTTATATTGGTTGCAAGCAAATAACATGCAATATAAAAATAATAAGGAGAAGAAGGATTTACTCTTGGTGTTTTTTATACTACTTCTTCTATAAAATGCATACAACATCCAATTCTCAATTAGCGTGATTGAGTTTCACTAAGTAAACTAACATTTCAAATATATAACCAACTATTGTTCAAAACTTAGTCACTCTTCTAAAATAACCTGAGTATTATTTCGACACTCTTCTAATTTGTGATCAAACTACTCTTTGCCACACTTTTGACTAAAATATGAGTATTGTTTGGAGTGTAACCACTCTTGACTAAAATATCAAGTATTGTTTGGAATGCAACAATTCTTGAAAAAATGTCGTGTTTGGGACAACAACCACTCATGGATAAAGCTTGAGTATTGTTTATAGCACAATCACTCTTGGCCAAAACACTTTGAGTATAGAGAGAGAGTGTGTGATCTTAAAGATAACAATTTGCTCACTAAAATAGGTGATATGTCTTAATACAAACACAAGATTGGGTTACTCATTTAGGTTGTTGAGGAACAAAAATTGTGTTCCACATAAACATTAGTGAACATGATTTTATTTTTCTTAGAGCTTGTTTATCACATGTTACTATTGTTATTCTTAACCTTTCTTCATCTTGAAATCTTTTATTTATAAAGTTTTGAAGAAAGTTGTCATTGCAAATCCCTTTTTGTACGTTGAAAAACATAAGAGAAATTTGTCTTCTTCATCTTTTGTTTGTCCATATAGAAACATAGAAATGCATTAAATTCTTATCCCCTCTTCAAGCAACATCTTGATAGTTGCTTCGATATGTTAAACCTAAGTCAATGAGCATTTGTCCAAATTGGAATAAAGAATAGAACCAAATATGGCACCCCCTATTCTTGATCTTTTGGAATATATCTTCACACTTTTTGTTTCAAGGAAATATTTCTAAACCTTTTAACAATTTGAAACATATTTTTGCTTTTCCTACCAACTTTGTGAGGAATCTTAAAAGAGCAGTGGGCTCTTTGTTGAGTTGTTGAACCTTTTCTTAGTTATTCAAAGTCCTCATAGATAGTATAGCATTATACTTATTAAGATTGACTTCTATTTCTCATTATGTGATCATAAATCTGAAGAACTTCCCACCATCTTCACAAAAAGCATATAAATGCATTTTATGTTGGTGTATCTTAGAAAATATTTTCTAAAGATGATTGAGGTGATCTTTGGTGATGGTAAATTTAATGATAATTGTCAACACCTTCGTCCGGGTAAAAAATAAAAAAAATAAAAAAGATAAATTTTGACCTAAATAATAATTAGGAAGAAAGTAAAAAAATAATACAAAAAATGAATATTTAATTGAGCATAAATATATATTTCTTTTTTACTTTTTATCTTATTTCAACTTTATTTTCATCTTGTTTTTGTTTTGTTCGTTTTGTTTTTATTTTATGGCTTTATTTCACTTTATTTTATTTTATTAATGTTATTATTGTTATTATCTTATATTATTTTTATATCCATTTTAACCTTTTTTATTTTATTTTATTTTTGTCTTATTTTATTTTATTTTATTCTTTCTC
>Ga0214543_1001027_pt1 | contig 52067 bp, 25 predicted proteins | sample CNSS2metaG_FD_160094 | JGI IMG/M metagenome (GOLD analysis project Ga0214543, IMG submission 160094) | Root nodule microbial communities from cowpea collected in UCLA plant growth center, Los Angeles, California, USA - CNSS2 | ecosystem: Host-associated > Plants > Roots > Nodule | place: USA... | reverse complement strand
ATTCCACTAAATCTTTCAGTAGTACGAAGTCAAATGTTGCAAAATTCATTTCTTATTAAAATTGTTATAAAAAAACTTGATACAATAGTTCCCATTATTCCTCTAATGAGATCATTGGCTAAAACACAATTTTGTAATGTAATGGGTCATCCTATTAGTAAGCCGGATGATTTCTCTAGATTTACACGGACACTATTTCTAGCTGTTAAGAATGACACCTTCCATGCTTTTAAGAAACTTGCTAAGGTTTTAGAAAATGAAAAGAGTTCTAAAATAGTTTCTTTAAGAAGTGATTATGGTGGAGAGTTTCAAAATGAAAAGTTTGAACACTTTTGTGAAAAACATGGTATTAAGCACAATTTTTCAGCTCCTAGAACTCTACAACAAAATGGAGTGGTTGAGAGAAAGAATAGATCACTTGAGGAACTAGTTAAAACTATGCTAAATGAAACCTCATCGCCTAAGTAGTTTTGGTCTGATGTAGTCAACACAACTTCTTATGTTCTAAATCATGTGTTGATAAGGCCAATTTAAAAGAAAACAACACCTTATGAAATTATCAAAGGTAGAAGGCTTGCTTTAAATCACCTAAAAGTATTTGGTTACAAACGTTTTATCTTAAACAATGGCAAATAACAACTTGGAAAATTTGACTCGAAAGTGAATGAAGGCATCTTTCTTGGTTAAGCTATAAATAGTCACTCATATAGGGTTTATAACAAAAGGCTAATGATTTTTGAAGAGTTTGTGCATGTTGTATTTGATGAAACTAACCTAGTGCTGTAAGATCAAAGGCATAAAATTGCAGATGAAGAAGATATGCTGCATGAAAAATAATCTACTGTAGAAAAGCAATCTGTTGCAAGAAACCAGTCAATTGAAAAGGAAATTTAATCGACTAAAAAAGCTGCAGATAACAACTTAGCCATGGAGTGGATGAACCCAATGGATTATTAAAGGACAACATAATTGGTAATATCAAATAGGAAGTATCCATTAGACACAAGCTTGTATTCTTTGAATATGTTGCATTTGTGTCTCAAATTGAACCTAAGAATGTGAATGATGCATTAGGTGATAGTAATTGGGTTATTGCTATGCAAGATGAACTTAATCAATTCACAAGAAATGATGTGTGGTCTCTAGTTCCTAGAACTAATGAAATGAATGTGATTGGTACTAAATGAGTGTTTAGGAATAAAATGGATGAAAATGGTAACATTGTTAGGAATAAAGCTAGGGTAGTTGCTAAAGGTTATCATCATGAGGAAGGTATTGATTTTGATAAATATATGCACCTGTAGCTAGCCTAGAAGTTGTGAGATTATTATTGTCATATGTCTTCATGTGTAATTTCAAACTTTCTCAAATTGATGTGAAAAATGCATTCTTAAATGGTTTTGTTAAATGAGGAAGTGTATGTATCACAACCTCTTGGCTTTGAAGATCATTTTTATCCTAATCATGTTTTCAAATTGAAAAAAAGCGTTGTATGGTTTGAAATAAGCACCACGATAGTGGTATGAGAGGCTAAGCAATTTTCTTTTATCAAAATGTTATGCTAGAGGTGTTGTTGATAAAACATTCTTCATTAGAAAACATGCAAGTCATGTTATACTTGTTCAAGTGTATGTTGATTATATAATCTTTGGATCAAATAATAAATCCATGTGTGAAGAGTTTGTTGTAATTATGCAGGGAGAATTTGAGATATCTATGATGGGTTAGCTAACCTACTTCCTAGGGCTTCAAGTGGAGCAACTAAAGCATGTGACATTTTTAAGCTAGTCAAAATACTATTTTGACCTACTGAAAAAGTTCAAAATGAAGGAGTGCAAAGAGGTTGCCACTCCAACTGCCACAAATTGCCTTATGGGTGTAGATGAAGTTGGACAACAAGTTGATTCAACCAAATATAGAGGATTGATTGATTCTTTGCTATATCTAACAGCTAGCAGACTACATATTCAATTTAGTGTATGCTTGTGTGCAATGTTTCAATCTAATCCAAATGAATCACACTTCAAAGTTGCAAAGAGGATTCTCAAGTATCTAAAAGGGACAACTAATGTTGGATTTTGGTATCCTAGTGCTTCTAACATTATTCTTAGTGGTTTTTCAGATTCTAACTATGCAAGGTGCAAATTGGATAGGAAAAGCACAAATGGTAGATGCCATTTACTTGGATCATGTCTAATCTCGTGGAATAGCAAGAAGCAAGCATGTGTAGCATTCTCTATTGCTGGAGCTGGGTACATATTATTTGGACATGCATGTGCTCAAATCATATAGTTGAAGCATCAACTCATGGTCTATGATGTAAAGCTACAGAAGGTACCTCTACATTGTGATAATACAAGTGCAATCAACCTAAGTAAGAACCCTATTCAACATTTTAAAACTAAACACATTGAAATCAAACATCATTTCATAAGGGATCATATTCAAAAAGGTGAAATTGAAATCAAGTTTGTGAAAACTGAAAATCAATTGGCTGACTTATTCACTAAACCACTTGCACGTGATAAAGTCAACAAGCTTAGAACTAAATTAGGTATTTTGGACATGAAGAATATATGTTGATATATATTTTTCTTGTTAATTTTAGTGGATTATGTGCTTGTTGCATTTAAAGTGTTAAGTTTTGCATAATTTGTGAACTGCCAATATGTCAGTCTGTTGAATTTGCAAAATCAGCACATAGATTTCTCTTAAACTGTCAAATCTGTATAATTTGTGTTCTGACACTGTTTCAATCTACTAATCCTCACAAAATAGCACATAAATTTCACTTAAACTATTATAGTGTGAATTTCATGTTATCTAAATTTTTAGTTAGTTAAATTTACGAAAACAACACATAGATTTCACTTAAACTGTCGCTGCACTAAAAATTTGTGATCTGGTGCATTTTTAATCGATTGACTCTGTATTTTTATGTGTTGATTTCACTTATACTAATGTGGATTTGGTCAAATTGATTTTAATTGATTGACCCAATCAAAGTATCTATCACATCACATTATTTGAACTATAGTAGTAGCAAATAACAATTAGTACATGAGCTAAAACCCAACTTTTTAGATTGCATTGATCATAAAGCAGTTTAATTGCATGATTTCCAATGTGCATGCATCTGTTGTGAACTGTTTTGAGTGGATAACACATAGAACGCTTGGGAAACACATTATTGAATGCTTTGATACAAATTCCGTTACATTTAATTGGTTATGATTCCTTGTACTACATTGAATCCTTAATATTTGTGCAAATTAATTGACCGATTTTAATAATCAACATGTTGATTCTATAAATATATGCATAAGCATTAGGCATTGACATTCATATCTGCTAGTAAGAGTCAAGCCTAGATTCATCATGCCTCACAGACAAAGAACAACCCCTTCAAATAAGGAAAACTCCACCCTACCTACTTCATCCTCTCTCATTGCCTTGAACCATGGAAGGCTTGAAGATTGGTTCGAAGGGCATGAGGATAGGATCCAAACCTTCTTGATTGAGATCACTAGGAAGCAAATGATCATTCCTAAGGTGTTGCATCTGTCATGGCTAAAGGCAGAGAATTTTGGAACTTTAGAGCAACACCTAAAGTCTAAAAAATTGAAGACTTTTGTTGAACTTGCGGGCAAGATCTATCGAAATTGGAGAAGGACTTCTATGCCAACCTCAAGTTTAGCAATGACATCCTAAAATCAAGTGTTAAGGGTGTTGACATAGAGATCACGAGACAAACATGGAAAGATGTGGTTGGCCTAAGGCAAAGGGGTGTGCAAGTTCGCAAAGGAGAAACTACTGTAGTGGATGAATTCAACAAAGTCCAATATTTCAACCAATGTGTGTGCAATCAAGGTGAGCAAACTCACAATTTCCATGTGGGAAGACTTCGTGTGGAGAAAATGTTGTTAGTTTTGGTGGTGACAAAAATTATCATGCCTAGGGGGAGCAATCATGCAACCTTGAATGGAGGTGACTTGGTGGTGATGTATTGCATCCAAAATGGTGTAGTAGTTGATTGGACATACACCATCTGTGACCATATGTTGAAGGCCAAGAGACTAACTGATTTCAAGTTCCCATATGTGGTTTTAATCTTCAAAGTTATTGAGCATTTTGGTGTTGATGTGGAAGGAGAGCTGGAGGAGTCCATTGGCCTATTGAATCATGTTTCCCCACTCGATATGCATAAGATGAGGTTCACCAAGATAGGTAACACATGGCTGGTTGAAGGAGAACAAGTTGCAAACATGAAGTTGGATTCAATGGCCATGAAGTTAAAACTAGTGGATCAAACCAAGAAGAAGATGATCCACAAACCATGGCCATTGAGATCTATCAACCTCTTGAGAACACTAGACCTGTATATTCCCAGTTTGAGAGGATGGTTCTTAACCAACTTCAAGACTTGAACATGTCACAGTAAGGACAATAAAATGATAGAGCTGAAAGTGAAATCTGAAGTGAAAGGCAAAATAGAATTGAAATTAAAACTTTAATCAAAATTAGCATTAAAACAATAATGACCAGTAACATGCATAATTGATTAAAGTAAATCCTAAGCTGAAATCTAATAGGTGCAAGCTGAAGTTTGGTCGATGTAAAGTGAAAAAAAAAAATTAAAAACAATCGGTAGAAGTGCATAGAAAGTGAAAATTAAAACTAGAGAAGCAAAAACAACAAAGGAAAGTAAAGCAAAATTGGAAATTGAAGTATAGAGATTAAGGGAATGAGAAGAATCAACCATAGTCCATTGCAAAGAAAACTTGAAGGTGAGTATCCATGGAGCTCCACTAATTACAAAATACCAAAAACCCCCAAAATAGAGAAAAACATGTGAAAGATCTCCTCTATCTCTATGACTGTTGCCTCTCTCTCCATGGCTGCTACCTCTCTTCTTAAGCACAAAAGCTGATCTAATTATTTTACTCCCTTTGGGCCTTTCTCTTCAGCCCATAATGCAAGAGTGATAGAAAGAAAAATAAACCCTAGGAAATTACAAAATTATCCCTACAAACAAGATAAACTCAAAATGACAGCAAATCTTGTAAACACATGCTAACTTCCAAATTGAACTGCATCTCGTACAAAGCTCCAAAAATTGTTTTCTGCCACTTCAATCAAAGCTCTTTGAGTGTAGAATCCACACAAAAAGAATAAACTCATTTGGGCATCTATAGACAAAGATATGATAAAAAACAATCAGCAAAGGTTAGTACTAAAAAATCAACGTTTTTTGGGCAATGTCGGGCGCCAACGTGACAGAGAAAAAAAATCCCCTTTTAGCTTTGCCATGTACCAATAAACGGCGTCAGGTGGTACCAAGTCAAGGAGCACACGCCAGGCGATATCAAGTCAATGGCGTGTCAGGCAATATGAAGTCAAGAACAACACACCGGGCACTAATCAATGGCGTTGGCCGGTGCTACAGCTGCTGAAACTTCCTAAATTCACAAATCTAAGCTAAGATTGAAAGATTAAATCAACAAAGATGCTAAGGGGGTGTAATAAGCTTTAATACAAGGGTATAAAATCTGAGTTATCAAGGTCACAAACTTAACTTCAAAGGGTACTCGTCCTCCAAAGTCACAAATAGAGGGGAGGTGCCTGAAAAAGACACTCTGATGATAAAATAAGTTTGGGATGTCATAGAATAAATTTCAAAGAATACCTCATCGTGTACTTTCTAAAATGTGTCTTTTATATTAGGGTTCATGTGCCTTACCTGATTGGACTTTAATTTGGTTGACCTAATTACCTGATAATCAAGGTAAGATAATTGATCTTTGATTTGCCTGCTTTGAATGATGGTTATGTTAGCTTGATTCGTTGACATGGTTCGAGAACATGTCGTCCTAAAGAGTCGATATACTCGATTGAGCTATGTACCTTATAGGATACCTTGATTGTATAAGACAATTTCTAAAATAGATTAGAGTAGAAAAAAAAATAGAAGATAAATAACTTGAGCTTAAACTTCAATGTTAAAAACAAGATATTTTTTCTTATGTTAAGTTATATTTATCACTATAAGAAATTTCAATTTTATGAACTAGAATAACATTTAATAAACCCAAATTATTTTTGTCTTTCTTCTATGCTGCACAAGTCAGGGGACGGAACAAGCCAAAAGACCAAAACAAAACAAGATTGCCACTAATGAAAACACCTCAAAGATGTCATTATTTTTCTAAATTTATTTCAATAATGACATTTTTCGGTACAACTTAAAAACCTTCAACTAACCACACCCACTTTCAAATAAGTTTATTGTTAACAAAATCCAGCCTCATGGTCCATTATCACTATTTGTTCTATTACTAAAATAGCATTGGTGATATAGGGAGGCACGATATATTACACGACATACAAATAATTACCTAAGACTCTTGACCCTCGAGACTAGCGAAAGGATAGAGTGCTCGGTGAATCAATCCTCACAATAACATCTTCTTCTTCATCATCACTTGAATTTTCTCCATGACCATGATGCTGTTTTCTTCGTTCTGAGCTCTGTGAAGGTGGATTTGGAACTTGTCTTGTGACCTCATGGACCTTCTTAGCAGTTGCAGCTCCTTCTGATTTCACTGAGACAAGTGGACGGTGGGGCTCCATGATTGGATAGGACAGGCTATGAGGTGGTGCCCTACCATGATGGCTTGACAAACTTCTACTACGCCTAGGGATGTGCACCTTCAAAATGACAATTAATTAATGAAAAAAATAAAATGATCCATCAATTTTGAATGTAGAATTGGAAAAATTAAAAAGAGCTTTGTTGTATGAATCTAATGTTGTTCTATATTGACATACCATGCTCCCATAAATGCTCAGATGCACTGCCCTTGCAGACAAACTATAGGTTTGTCGCTCAATCCCTTCAGATGTCTGCTCATTGTTCTTGTGTTTGTAGAAATGTTCGGGCCAACTCATAAGACCACTATGTTTTCGACGGAAAGATCTGTGATGATGATCCCCGGCATGCAATAACAATGAACTTGACCTTCTCACAAAAGAAGCATCGGACTCAGATGCTGGAATGTCAAAAAGAATTACCCTTGCTGTTGTTTCAACTAGGTAAATAGATCCTTGATGAGTAAAACTAGCTCCCTTGGAACCTGTATCAATTGAAAGTAAAAGTGATTTTCATCCACAATCAGACTATACAGTTTTATATATATTAATACCATGAGTATTCATTTTTTGCAATGTCCAACGAAACTCAAGTAAAAATTACTTGAAACAAAATATTTTGCAGACAGCTTTAACTTGAGATAAAATACCTGATCCTGCCAAATTTTGGAAGCTTAGATTCCCAGATGAAGGAAGCAGGGCTGCTGGTGCTGTTACTAGTTCTTGACGACCTTGAGTTTTGACATATCCTTCTAATAAGAGGGCAACTGAATGATGAGGGATTTCTATTGTTTCCCCTCTTATGAATATGGTCATCCGAGACCTCTCTGGATCTGCAATAAGAGCTCTTAAATCTTGCATAGCCAGTTTCCCAAATATCTGAGGAACCAATAGTTTCGAAAGGAAAATAGCACTTTCCTGCAAATCAAGATAAACATAGTCTTTGACTATCACAACAACTCTCAAAAATATTCATTTTAAATGAAAATAATTACACCATCCACCATTTTCTATGTCTTCAAAAGCACCAAGCATCTCTAATATCTTTATGAATGTAGTGACTAAAGCAGTCAGAAGCCAGTATGTCAAAGCAGCAGTTGCAACAATGAACTATTAGTGTAACCATACCTCCCACAGGAATTTTTCTGTTGAAGGATCTGATTTGAGACATGATATTATCTTGCTAGCTTCAAGAAAAATGCAGAATACCACAGAATCTGTGATGACATCACAGATATATGGTCTTCCAGTCAGCACTTCATAAAGACCCAATGTACTCCCATGAGTAAAAGTAGGATAAAATGAGTGTTTGGTTGTTGTCATCTTGCTTTCCCACTAGAAAAAAGTAATTTTCAAAATATAAATCTTTTGTGTACAATCAGAGATATGTTAACCTTCATGATGAAATAATTTAATACCTTCACCACTCCGTTAGAAATTAACCAAATACCATTTGACTTTGCACCTTCCTTGTAAAGTGTCACACCACGGAACTTCATCATTTCCTTGGTACTCTTGGTAAGTGATTCACGAACTGAAGATGGGAGAGCACCCAACATAGGATGTATGCTACTTATTTTAGGAAGCTTAACCAAAGGAGGATTTCTAAGTAATTTCTTCAAATCAGTCTGAGAAATAAATGGAATTAATTAGTAGTTGAACACCCAATTATACTTCATGCAAAAGTAAACCATTAGATAACAGATAAAAAGAACAAATGAATATCACAAAACACCTGGACAGCATCATGGAGATGTAGCATCTCTTTCTCCTCCAATATCCCAGTCTTCTCAAGGTTTTGAACATATTCAAGTAAATTATGTAGCACTGCGTATGTAACTTGCCTTGTTTTTACAACACGCAGAACCTGATAATTTGACGTTCAGAGTATACAATAAAGAGTATTTGAGAAAAAGAACACATTTGAACACCATAACCAAAAAATGATGCTCAACAAACTGATGAACAGATAAAAGAGCAATCAATCTGACACTGACAGACTGAAACCAAGCGTTCCATTAAAAAAATTAGAAAAAAATCGGAGGACATGTTTAGTTAGCAAACCTGAGGGTATGTCACATTAACATCTTCCAGGAACTTCCGTGCTTCTTCTCCTTCTACAACGCTTTCATTGATGACAGCAGAAGCAACATCACTGTCACCTACAGAAGAGTATAGGCAGAGGAAATAAACATAAATGATCCAAAGTACAATTAAAAATGTTACCTGACCAACACAAAAGCTTAAGATAGAAACAAGTAAATAATCAGAAAATTGTGCCAATTGAGGACATAACATATGACATCATGAGGTAGGAAACACTGAATCATTGATAAGTGGAAAACATTAAGTGTCAAAGAAGTATCTGAAAATGTATATAAAACATCAAATCCAGTGCATTTAGATACCTATTCATATCCAACGAGTATCAAACAATGTTATTTTTAAATTAGACAACTTCTGATACACATTGGGTAGGGCTTGAGTTGGCATGGTATGGCTTTGATATTCAGCCAACACCACATAGGCTGATGAAGCACCTAAGAGCACCTAAAACAAGACTGTTTATTTCAGTTCCAGTGTATGACAACCAGTCTAAAACAGTTAGAAAATGAAGCATGTAACAGCTCTGCAAGGATTTAGGAGTATTGACAAAGGGTATGGGGACATGATGTTTTCAGAACTATTATGAATTTTATGTTATTTTATTCATTTTTCCTACATTTATTTAACTTACAATGGTAATTTGTAAAATAAATTTGTTGAGTGCCCCTAGAGACTGCAAGGCCTTAATAGCATGATACCAAAAGGGAGAAATATTTGGATAGACACAAGTGGCGGAACTTCAACTAAAATTGTGAGGGAACCAAAATATAATTTAATACATAAATTAAACTATAATGGTATATTATACATCTAAAATGTAAGTTGCATTGTAAACATAAACTTCATAAAAAGTATATCAAAATAAATAATAAAAAAAATTTAATTCCATAGTAAGTTATTTTGTTATAGGAGAAGGAAAGCATAAATAAAGGATATATATAGTTTATTATATCTGTTATTGTTAGTTGGAATTCTTTTATATTTTTATTATAGGTTATCAAGGAAATATATTCCTGTATATAGTGTCTTGATGACACCAGGTAGGGGTTAGAAAATTTGATTGTGCAAACTGGTGATTCAAGTGTAAAAAAGGAGAGTGGTCCTTTTAGGGGTAAAATTGTTTACCATGTTCGCTTGTATAACGTGTTTCTTGAAGAAATAAAGAGGTGTTTCAGTGTACTTGTTTTAAGAAGAGGAAAGTGTTCTTATTTTCAAGCTATAGTTTGGCAAGTCAAGAAGTGAATCCTAACAGTTTTCAACATTTCTCTTAAAGAAATAAGTTAACACAGCTCCTAAAGACAAAAAACAAAAATGGAAAATACATGAAGCGAAAAGAAAGAAAAGTTGAAAACTGGCAATAATAGTATTAGGATAAATAGAAAAATTAATGAGGTAGGCTTGTACCTATGAAGTCATGTAATTGTTGTCGAGCAATTCTGTGAGCTCGAAGAAATGCAGCACAAATATAACATGCAGATTCCAACCTTTGCACAGTGAAGTATGTCACTAACTTCGGTGGGAACGTATTGGACTGTAGAAACTTGTAGTAACTCGGGAAGTGGACGTTAGATTTTAAACCTTTCCAGTCGCACAGAGACTCAGATGAAGCCAAATCTATGGCTTCTTCTACAGATAACATTAGGATATTAGCTGTTGTTTGAGAAATCCTTCCTTCATCAAGCATCTCCCAGTAAGCAGCCTGTACACCTAATATGAGTAACAAGTTCTAAAATTAGGCATGATATTGGTAAATGTAAATGTAAATGTAAATTTTCCCATACCATTGAGTAGTCGTACTCGTATATCTTTCAAGTTCATAGGATCTAGGTGACTATCATTTTCAGTTGCACCATGAGGGTGAACACGTTCACCTTCAATGTCCTTTAAGCAAGATATGTATCTCTTCACTGTGGTCCAATCAGCAGGCCCAAGTTCCTCATCATCTCCAAGTTCACTGAAAGCCTCCAATGCCTTGTCCAACATTTCATGCTTTGTAAAGTCAAGGATACGTCTCTGTTATTAAATGTGAAAAGCATGAGGATCAGACCAAATATAAGTCAGAAGAGAAAGAGGTTATACAGAGATATTTTTCATTTGGAATCAATTTATACAAATTTTAAGCATTCCTCTGTTCCTCACAATCTATATTTTTTTGTTTACAGTTATGAAACCCGCCAATCGTTATATAGATTGTGAGGAACTGCTATGTATATCAGCAAAGTATATGGATAAGATATTTTTTCAAGGTACTTTCTTAGATATAAGGGAGAGAGAGAGAGAGAGAGAGAGAGAGAGAGAGACCAACAATTAGGATAAAACCTGAAGACATTAGTGAATTACATAAAGTACGAGATATCAAAACATTTCATCTCTCAAAACTAGAACATAAGTTGAACATAGAAGATGAGGAAAAATCTAACCTTAGCTGCTGATATACTATCCATGCCAAGGTAACGTAACATGAGTTGTGTGGTTGACCCATTTACTATAAGTGTTAAAAACACAGTTCCACCAGTGAAGAAAACAAACTATACAATAAAAAAGCAATTGAGTCAGTTCCACAAACACAGTTATCAAGGATTTATGGGTTGTGATGACCTAGCAAAATCTTAGAGTTATGCATTTGAAACTTAAAGTGTTATTAATCATAAATTGGAAAGCATACCAGAGTTCCTGTCTCCGGAGTCAACTCAATTGATTTTCCACCCGAACGCTAAAACAATACAAAATTTAATAAATAAAATGTTTAGTTACAAACATATGGACATGAAGGTTGGGGATAGCCACATATAGAATGCTTTTGCCTTAATTTTCCTAACATACATTATTAAGCAAAACAATTTCTGTAAAATTTGTTTTGGTTTCTTAGGTTTTATTGTGCCAATTTAGTCCCTCGAGATTCTTCGATTAACAATCAAGTTCCTTGTTCTCGATTTGAAATTATCTATTTGCTCAAAATTAAAAGGTATTCCGTTTGATGATCATTGTTATAAATACAACAATTTAGTGAAAACAATTGAAAAAACATTTCTATGTCAATGTAGTTTAGATATTGTGTGTTCTTAAGGTTATACATTGTATTTAGTACAATCATGCATGCCTAGTAATAGAAAGTGGGCTTGAAGTTTAAATCAACCTGACCAAACCGTTGCAAAGTGAGATTTGCACCCACTTACTAATTACAATTTGGTCATATCCATAGATGAAGTGGGATCTTCAACCACCCTCTCATATTGAGGACTATACATCTTGAGCATGGGAATAGATATTTATAGGTAGTTTGATAATGGCCCAATAGTAGGTGGGAGAATTCGTCCAACAAACCTCATTAAGATAAAATTTGATACCATCTTAGAAAATAAGTTTTGAGTCAAAGTCAACCTCATAAAAACTGACTTGCAAAGTGAGGTTTGCACTCACTGATATACTTTCATTTGAACATATCTCTGGTTGATACGGGATACCTACCAATTGTTAGATTAAACGCTTACCAATAAGTCAAAAGCTATAGTGGATAATCATGACACAATTGTTTCTACCTAAGAGCATAGCATCCTAACAACACACTTTGGTTATGACTTGGTTTATCTGATCTCTGCCACTAAAGAATTGATGCCACCAACAACAATTTCCCCCTCAATAATTGTTTCGTTAGGAATTGAACTCTTCAATTGTGACTTGGCCCACCTATTCTTCACCATGGGACAATTGATGCAACCCACAACAATCTCCCCTTAGAATTTTTTTCACAAGAAATCGAACTCGTGAGCTTGGCTCTAATACCAATTTGTTATTATTAATAGAGAGGGAGCAACAGACAGGGAGATATAGGATGAATAAGAGCTTGGGTGTTTATTAGTTAGTGAATTCATTAAATATTGGATGAATAAGAATACAGCATTGTTTTTAAATGGAAGAAAACTTTAGAGACTTAATTGATGCAACTAGAACCTAGGGAACCAAAATTGTATAATCACAGTACTTAAGGACTAAATATACAAGTAAACCATTTTACACAGTTTCATGAGGATAATTTGAAAAGGGAGGATAGAGAAAGTAAACGTTGGAAACTTTAATGCTCCACTTGATTATAGGGAACTAAAACCTAAAAAAGCTGAGCAGTGTAAGTGACTTATCATTATTCTAGGAAGTTACATTTTATATTTAATCTCAATAGAGATTATTATGTATAAGGAAGCTAATCATGCTTCCTATTCAAGCAATTTCATTAATATTCTATTATTGATGAGTAAAAATGGATAAAAGAGCTTGTATACACTAGATAGATTGTCAATTATGAAAGAAACGATCTGTGCTAAAAACATCATTGCTATAGATGTAATATTAAATCTTTTGGACCTTCAGGACAAGGTTGCTCCAACAGCAGCAGGTAATGTGTTTTTCAACATTCTGTCATTTAAACAATGATACTAAATAGGAATAACAGTAATGAATTGCTGATTACCAGACCATAATAACCCGGTCTGTTGTCAGGCTCAAGAACAACTACTAATTTTTACATTTTCTAGTAGCAAGTATTCATTTCTTCTTCTACAAAACCTAATGTTTTGGGATGAGGAATATATCTCAATATTCCTATTCATGCACTGTTATTATTCCTATTCTATAATCAGTTGCGTTTTTATAATTGTTCCATGTGCATTTTTGCTTTGTTAAGGAACTTTACCTATTTCCATCTCTCTTTTTAATTTTCCTTAAAATAACAGTTCTTCATTTCATCAGAAAAAAAAATCCAAAAGCACCTACCTCACTTGTAAACAATGATAAGTACAGGTAATAAGGAGCTCTCTAAATATGCATCACAAGTCAAAGAATACTTGCCTTAACTGATAATGAAAGTGCCAAGGCAACTGCCCCTCGCAATCCTGACCAGATGAGAATAATAGCTTCTTTCCAATCCAAACCATATCCAAAATATCTAAGAAAGGGAAACAATACTCCAACAACAATGCATCGAGACACTTGTACATAAACATAGAGAAGCAAGAGGTGGGTCCATGATGTTCCTAAAACAGACCCAATAATTTGTAGTTACTCTTCTTGGCATAACAAACATAAGTATCATTAAGATGATAGCAAGAGCAATGCAAGACATAGTACTTAGATATATGATTTAAAGGTAACAATTTAAAGAAATTATAGTCTCTATCTATGGACTTGCCAAAGCCCCCCCACTAACTCAGATTACATAAAACTATGAATTACAGATTCATCAGCACATTCACCCAACATTGTTATAAAACTCCCATTTATTTAACACTATTTTCATGTATTTGCATGCAATATACTTCATCATGGTACACATTTTCCCAATAAGAGAATATATGAGTTGATTCTTCAAGTAATACTACCATGATAGAAAACAGTGTTGTCACCAAGTATTCCTTCAGCTATAACAACTCCACTGCAAAAAGAAATGAAATATTAAGGAAAGTGATATACCAGTAAGAATGTCCGACATTTGTTAAACCAGAAAAACATATTAAACCATTAAAAGCCTGTTTCACAAGTTATATCAATTGATTATAATTTAAGATTCCAACCAAGCCCTTACCTCAAAATGAAAATTAAGGTATTAGCTATATAAGCAATCATTTCCCTGGACAAAATAAATAAAAGGATTAAAACACAAATACATTTGACTACAAAATATAAATACAGAAAATAAGAGGATTTCATATGACAATATTAGGTGGGACCTTGCTGCACCAGCAGGCATATAGTAATTAACTGTTTTAGCTTCTAGTCAGAATTTTTTTTCTTGTGTCTTTATAGATATAGAATACTAAGACGGACAAAAAATCGATATACAAAAGAGGACAGGAAATCTACTTAAATTAAACAGAACACTGATTTATTATGGAAAAAATATCACAAGAGTAGATCCCTCTTGACTCTCCGCATGTCAGATCCCCAAAAGTGTAATAATAAAAACTTGTTCAAGCAGCTGGATTGTGGGGCTGTGGGGCAGAGAACTTGTTCGTCTAGTCTTGACATTTCATACTATTGGATATCTCACATCGACTAGCATTATATAAGAGGAGCATAACCCTCATCTCACGAGCTCATGTTATGGAATTAAGTTAAACTCTAAAAATCTAAGATAGTATCAGAGTCTATCTTAGAAGTTTTTTGTTAGGCCTAACAAGCCACCCACTATTTGAATGATACCAAACAACTCATAGATATCAAGTATTGGAAAGTTGATGCATACTCTAGATATGACCTTTCTTTTTCTTCTCTCTTCTCTCTCATCTACTGTATTTGAACTAAAAATGTCATTATAAATACGAGAATCTAAGAAAGGGAAATCAAGCTCTCTAATACATTTTCTTTTTTTGTATTATACCAAGTTGGTATCAGAGCAAGTGCTTCTTATCATATTATGGTAATACCTCTTTGTTTTCTTCTCTCTCCTTTCCTAGAAAGCCTCATTTCATAACCATAGCCAATGGATCTAAAGTAGCTTTCCAAAAAATTGGTCTAGCTTTCCTTTATCCTTCTTTAAACTCAAAACTTGTTCTCTTTGTTCATGTCTTTCCTTTCAATCATTTATTCAAGTCAATCAACCAAAATCATTGAATTGTTTAGTAACCTTTGATGCCAACTCTTTTGTCATACAAGAATGATGTACAAGTTGACTGATTGGAGAAGGACATGAATCTAAGGCTTATAATACTTTTGCACAAGCTCATTTATGCTTGTTTTGCATCCCCATCTCCTAAACTTTTACATGAATGCTTAGATTATCCTTACTTGTCAAAATTAAAGATGGTTCTTGAACTTAGTCGACTTCAAATTTAAAATGTGAATCATGTTAACTAGGAAAACATGTTAGGTCTTCTTTTTCTAGACATTTTGAATCTTGATGTAACTCTGCGTTTTTTATCATCCATTCTAATATTTGGGGGTCAAGCAATTTCTCATCTTTTGGTTTTAGATATTATTAGTTTTATTGATGAGTATTATAGATGTACTTGGATTTATTTAATGAAAGATTGTTCTGAACTTTTGTCTATCTTTATGTCTTTTCTTAATGATATAAAAAATCAGTTTGGTAAAGTAATCAATGTTCTAAGGAGCGGTAATGCTAAACAATACTTCACAAAATCTAAAGTTGAATGATAGTGTTTAGCAAATTGATATACTTCACAAATAATTTTTTTATTGCTTTTGTATCAAGGGTACACAGAAAATTCTAGTTCATAAAAAGTGTGCGCAGAAAATTAGAAGAAAAAAAACTCAGATGAATTTAATTTCTACTCAAGAGGACAGTAAAAGGCATACCAAAAGTGATGTAAGCTTTGTTGACTTTCACCCTTAAAAGCTGTCCTTGCAAATGCCGAATAAAACCTGTAGAAAGATTTCAATAATCAGATTTCAAAAAAGAGATATCAGTCATTGCATGCTAAATGTCAACTTACATTCCCAAAGACATCACTGTCAAAACACCTGAGACACCTGAACCTTCCTGGGCCTGTAAAAGACTTTGACCATCAATTTCTTCATGCACAAGATTGAAGCAACTTAAGATAACACCAAAAGAAATTAGGGTTATTAAACCAATACTTTCTACTTTTGTAAGTTTTAATAAGACAAATACAATATCTAAATTTGATATAAGATGAATCCAAATTGAAGGGTACTTACAGTGAAATAAGCAATGTAGCTAACAGCAAATGTTAGAGCAATCTCAATCACTGTATCATTAAAAATAAACCCTAGCCACAAAACAGAGGCAATCCCAAAAGCAAGACCCATCCCTACACTGGACCGAGCAAACAGTCAAATGAGTGAAGATATCTTTTGCCACTAATGCAGCAAAAAAGTAGGTGAAAACCTACGCTCCAAGTGAAACTTGTGCTAGAAATTTGATTATAGCAGCCCAATTGAAGGTCTCTCCAAGAACCATCCGATAGAAAAGAGTATAAACCACAATAGCCGTTCTGGATAAGAATGAAGGAGATTAAGCTTCTGACGAATACAAATACAAAAAGAAACATACATTTAAAAACCATTTGCCACTTCTTACAATATAGACTCATTTGGAAAAACACAAAAATTCATTTGAAGAGTAGTTAAAGAAATGCAAAGAGTAATAAAAATACCCATCATTCATCAAGGATTCCCCTTCAATTATGGTGCTTAGTTTTTTGCTGGCACCAAGATCTTTCAACAAAGCCACAACAGCAACAGGATCAGTTGCACTCAGAAGTCCCCCAAGCAACAGTGATGTTTTCCAACCCCAGTTGTATGGAAAAGTAAGCTGTATCATGTCAAATGAGCTATAACCATATAAGAGAAATGATGAAATCTAAACACATCAGCTCACATACCTTCATGACAGCTCCAAGACAAACAGTTGAAAGCGCAACGCCAGGACCAGCTAGTAAGATCATTTGTGCAAGACACCTCTGCATTCAGTCCAAAGTGCATCTTGTGTTGGTAACATTTAGCAATTGACTTATATTATTAAAAAAAAAAACATCTAGTCTGCTCCCTGTTTAGCAGCATTTAATGCTAGCTATGTCTAACCTCGTGGCTTTAATTTCTACATCTTCCATCATGATAATTGAATGAAATAGTTATTTAGTCTCATTTTGTGCATTAAAGATTTCAGAGTAATTGAATTAGAAATAGTTAGTTTCTAGCTCAGCTTTTAAGTCATCTCCTTTAGTTTACATACCTTTTCTAAGAATATTTATCTCATTTTTCTTACATATATATGATAGGGAATTATCATAACAGAGAGAAACCATCACTTATAAATCACTACTAAATTGTACTCATAGAAGAATCCAAGAAAGGAAACCTTAATTTGGTGAACTTCCATTAAGAATGAGCTCTCAAAAAGGAGAGCAGGAAGAAAAACAGCTAACAGAAGGTCTGGATCAATCTCTGACCCTGCATATAAAAATATCAATTACTTCAATTATTTTTAAACAAGAAGCTGTGAGGGTGAAAGCTTATTAAATTGGAAATATTCTAAAATGCCAGTATAATCACCTGCTCCAAGGCTGTACATTGAAAAGCTTTGCTTTTTTATTGCTAAGTACACAAGTTTCTAACTAACTAGAATAAAAACATAACAAACTTACAAAGACGAATTCCATCTCCAATCTTTCCCAGCCGATGATGAGTACCATATTCTGTTAAGAGATGCATCATTAATCAGCCAAGTTATTAACATTAGATAAAAAAAAAAAAGGTATATAATACGAGAATGCCAAAAAGGAGTAAACTTAATGAAAAGAACAGTTAAGAACAAAGGGGAAAAGTTAAACATTGAAGAAGACCTATCTTTCAGCAGTCACATAGACTGGCAGAAAATAGTTTTCCATCTCTAAGAAACCTAAAAAAAGGACCACTTTCTTAGGAATAATTTCCATAGCGAGGATTTGAATTGAGAAGTGCAACATTTTCAATAACAGGAAAGTTTTCAGAGAGCCAAGTAACCTCTGATGAGGCAAAGAACGAAGCAACATCATAAAAAGAAATGATAATCAACATAGAATAAGTTTAATAGTTTCTATCAAATATAAACCTAAAGAACAAATTTTGACAACATTTTCTATGCCTTTCAAGTCTCCTTTAGAATATCATCATACCTGGCAAGCTAGGTGGCGTTTCTAAGGTTTTGTACCTTAGATTAGATAGTTATGTATGAATATAACTAGTTAGAACAATAGGAGTCAGTAATTTACTAAAGAATTCCATGAAAATATCTTGTCTGATCTATATTGAATTCTCATGATAATCATTTTGAAATTTCATTTCCAACATATCATGATCTTCTGAATATGTTTAAATGTCTAAATGTCCTCGGTTGGAGCTTCAAATAAGAAGCTCAAAAAGATCAAATCAGAATAAAATAAGTATTGTATATAGAATCAAGAAAAAGTAAAAGTTCAACTATAAGCAGTTCATTTCCCATTCACTTCCCTTTGTTTGCAGATACTCTCTTATTCTTCTACAAACTGGTGAACAATACCATCTAGGCCCGATGTTGGTACAAGTGTATGATTGGGATCTAAAGATTAAAACTAAACAATTTTTCAATATCCTACCCGATTCGTTTGAATTCTATTCAGTGTTTGACTAAAACAGGAAAAGGAGAAGTTCAAGGGTGTGTCTCAATTTTTCTGAGTTATCGTCCTCTATAGAAAGTCAACACCCCCAGATGAAGCCTTTGAAAACTAAAAATTCTGTCTTTTTCCTTGCTCTTTAATCGCAATCACACCAAACCCAGCCAAAGAAATCCAAGATTAAGTGGTTCATTCCAGAAAGCAAACTAATATAACAACAACAACATCAACAGTAAAAAATGATGATAAAAAAGAAAAGGGTAGGACCTATAGATCCAAGTGCAATGCCAATTATGAGCAAGGCAACGGTGTAAGGAACTCTAGTCCCACGCAAGAGGTGTCTACAAGCAATTCCCAGAGCCAAACTGAGACCAAAGAAGATCACTGCATCTGCTGGACTGGACTGTTCCCCTGACGAGGAAGGAGCAGAAGCATCAGAGACAACAGAAAGGGAAAAGGAAAGGGAAAGCGAAACGGGTTGTTGCACTTGTTGTAGCTCCATTTGCGGCAGTGGTGATGATGATAGATGAGAACTGCGAAGCCCCTATTATCAGGTTCCTGAATTTGGATCAACCAGAAACAGAGACACGTGCTAAAGAGAGAGAAGGTTGCATTTTGTTTTTTTCCTGTGGAATCTAGCTACTGAATGAAGAGTGATAACGTTCTACACGACAAAACAATGTGACGGAGATTATAGTTTGTTGACTAATGACTACACCTGTAGAATCAAATCCTTCTGAAAAACACATGAAGTTAGAAAAATTGAACTACTGATCTTGTTCCTTAGGAAACATTTCACGTTCCAATTTTGAAAAGAAAATATACTTTATCAAGAGAACCAATGGAAAACTTATGAACAAATGTCTATTCTAGTGCTACTCTAAAACACGGAATCTTTTTGCATTTCCATCTTGTAGCATAGTGCACAGTAAATTAATGGGTAGAGCATTTCTATGGGCACCAATGAGATACTATGTTTTTTTTCCCATAAATTTGAAATATCGTTTATTCTTCTTCGTTCTTCAAAATTAGAAATTTCTTCATTTTAAAATTAAATGTGTTTTTTATTTTTAAATTATTATAAAATATTTTTTCTTGTTTTAAATAAAATCAGTTTATCATATAAAGCATTTTCCTATAAAATTCATATTTTATCATATATCATTTGTTAAAAAAAATGCTTTACCTTATTTTCATAAAATATGAAATAATTTTTAATTTATGTTTGTGTGTGTGTGTGTGGAGTAATGAATGATTTTCATGAAATAAATCATGGGTTTTTTTATAATAAATTTACCTACCCGACCCATTAAACAGTGTGACTCAATAAGGTTCAATCAACATCATTTCTAAAAGAGGTTACAAAATACTCTAAAATGCATCTATTGAGGGATATTTGCACATACTAACAAATCTCATACGTATGATTGTGCTATGATAACCTTTAATATCAAATATTCACAAGATATTTTACATATTTGATGAGGTGGCACTTTACGATAATTGTTATTATTTTATTACGGTAAGTTATTATCTTACTAATATTAGTTAATATCACGTTACCTGTTTTACCACACAAGTCAAAGGTCCAAAAGTTACTATATATACACATATACACCTAGAGTCCTCCCAACCAGAGTCACTCTTAAAGATACTTTCATATGCTCATACTTTCTCTAAAATATCCATAATCTTTTACTAACTTGAGCGTTAGAAAGTATTTTGTAGGTGAATCTTCACCTATGTCGCAACTCTTGGAGGCATCTCATTAAGGTTTATCCAAGCCACCTGATCTTGCCACCTACCCAAAAGCTCACCTCAAGATAATGGTCAGAACAATAGATTTTTCTTTTTTTGCTATATGTGGGATGTTCCTTTATGATGAGTTTGGTGTAGTTCTCACTTATTATATATTGTGTTGTAGTTTGTTCACCTCTTATGATACGGAACAGAAGATACTATATGTGAAAATAATGTCCAATTGAACTTGTGAAAAGTTGAAAAGTGTCATCTATATACATTTTGTATCATATATATATATATATATATATATATATATATATATATATATATATATATATATATATATATATAATTTATATATATAATTTATAAAAAAGTAAAGAAACCAAATTGATATTTTACTAAAAAATAAAGAAAAATATAATTTAACGTATATAATAAAGGCCAATAGACTATTACTTCCTATGCTACAAGAGAGGCCATGAACTTCCCATGCCATAAAGGTCAGACAAGGCCGGTTACTTCCTGTGATATACCACCTTCTTACATAGTTGTTTTTAATTTTTTAAAATATTTATAAAATGTAATCATTACTCATGCATTACGTGAATTAAATTACTAAAGAATACATAATTTTTTTTTCCAAAAACTATAGAAAGTATGATTATATCTCACGAAAGTTAATAATAGAGTTAACTTTGTATATCTATTAAATTATGCAATAATTTATCTTTTACGTGATAATTAAGGTATGTGTCTCTTTTTCATCTTTTTTCCTTCTTTCCTTCTGTTTATTTCTCACTTCCTTTTACACTATTTTTATTAGAGGTGGGCAAAAAATCTAACTTTATTGATCCAATCCATTTTTGTTTTGATCCAATCCATTTAAAATTCATTTTATTAAAAATCTAATCCATTTAAAATTCATTTAATGGATCTGGAGTTCAATCTAATCTACATTTTATATATTTTATGGATTGGATATCCATTCTATAAATCAAGATTTTCAAATATGGATAATCCAACAAATCCAATCCAAATTCTCAGTTTAAATTTTTAGTTGGGTTAGGCTAAAGGTTGAGATGACCTAGGCTAAATTCAGACTCGGACGAACCTTGCTCAACGACCTGTACAGACCGGGCAGGCCCGACGACCCTGAAGGGTCAGGCGAGCCCGACGACCATAAGAGGTTGGGTGGGCATAAAGATATGAACGGGCTAGGCGGACCCGACAAACCAGACGACTCGATCAGGCCCAATGACCCAGAAAATTCGAATAAGCCCGAAGATCCGAACGGGCTAGACGGGCCTGAAGATCTGAACGGGCCAGGCGGGCCCGAAGACCCGAACGAGTTAGGCGAACCCAAAGACCCAAACGGGACAGGCGAGCCTAAAGACCCAAATGGACTAGGCGGGCTTGATGACCAAAACAGGTCAAACGGGCTCGAAGAGCCGAATGGGTCAAGCAGGCCTGAAGACCCGAACGGGCCCAAAGAACTAAATGGGCCAAGCGGGTCCGAAGAACCAAACGGGCTAGGCAAACCCGAAGAACCGAACGGGCTAGGCAGGCCCGATTACCTGAACGAGCCTAGCGAGCCCGAAGACTCAGATGGACTAGGATGGGTCGGCTTGACGACTCAAATGAGTCGTGCCTGACGACTTGTACGGACTGAGTCATGTTGGCCTTAAGGACACAAGATTTAGAAAATTCGATTTAAATTTCTTTTACAAAAAATGGATTCTGGATTTTGAACTTGATCCAAATATTTGAACTGGATTTAAATCTTGATCCAAATATTTGGACTAGATTTAAATCTTAATCCAAATATTTGGATCTAGATTTTAATAAAATTCAAACTAGTTTTGCTAAAAAAATGGATTTGGGTTGAAAATCTAATCCAATTATTTGGATCTAAAATGGATGTGGATTGGATCCTTAAAAATTCAATCCATGTCCACCCCTAATTTTTATTTCACTTTCATTTTCCCTTTTTATTAATCTTCTAACATATTTTCCCCTTTCTTCGTTTTCATGCTTTTTTGCCTTTATATTTCTTTTTTCATCTTTTCTCTTTCATTTTCTTTTTTCTTCTCCACCTTCCTCTATTTTTAACACGTTGTAAAATTTGTTGTCAATAATTTCATTATGAAAAATATCATAAATATTTGAAAAAGGAGGAAGATTAGTTGTATGAACATTAATGACTATTTTTTTATTAAGATAAAAAGAAATAAGAAGGAGGGTTCAATTATTATTTTTTTAACTTTTTGTACTTAAAAATTTTCTTATCCTTTTAAAAGAATTTTACAAGAACATAACTTAAAAAAAACTGAAAAACATGAGAAAGGATGTTGTATTGATTTGTAGGGATGGCAATGCACGGTGGGTTGATATTTTAGGCCCACCAGCCCGCATAGGTTTCCAGCCTCCACAAGCCAAGAATAGGGTAGAACGGGCCAACCAACATAAAAAAGAAAGAAAAATGTACACTTGTGTATGTTGATTACTTTTCTTCTGAACTTCTGCATGGACGTTCCAAATTCTTGTTGCATGTGTTTCTGAATGTGCTAAAATATTGAGAATTCATCGTGCATGTCAAAGTATGAATATGGTTACAATGAAAATGTTGGATTATCAATTTATCATTCAACTTCCCAAGATCTCTGCTTATTTTGTGATATTTTTAAAATTTTCCAATTTGTAAGACATTGAAAGCTTTAACACAAGAAATAATAAAAAAAGGTTGGCTCATGGGGCAGACCAAACTTTTGAGCTCGCATTTAGAAAACAACACGAGCCAGCCCAACTCACATTTTAAGGGCCAAGTGTTGAGTAGGCCTAAACGAACTACGCCAGCCCGAATTACCACCCTATTGATTTGTCTCACCTACAAATATTATATTAAATTATTGAAAACTTCCAAGTTCCAATGTTCTTCTTAGACTCTGGTAAAAGTATTCTTAATAGTCACTTGTGGAAAAAAAAACACACAAGCATCCTTTTTACATGTTTCACCGATAAAACTAATGCATACATAACGACTAAACTTACATATCGGCATAGACCGCCTACTCTGAACATATGACATGATAACCAAATATCCACATAATCAATTCATAAGCTTGATACTTGGGCCCTACGTAGGCCCACACAAGCCCAAAGGAGACCCAGCGAGCCCAATAAAGGCTTAGCCGACAAACCAGGTAATCTGTGATTAATATTCTATAAATATAGGTGGACCCCAACAATTAAAGGTACGCAATTCATTAATTCCCAAAAGTGTGATTTGACTTTTGAGAGCTCTCGCTGACTTGATCGTCAGAGTCGTTTCTACAGGTAACCTCCAAAATGTTCAAACTGGCAACAAGACATGAAGGCGTATCCAACTGGACCAAGGAGCATCCATCTCAGGAAATCAAAGATTGGGTAAGACATAATTTATGCTCCCTGACAACTCATTATTGTTTCCGCAGGAATATAGAGCTTTGCACCCTTAGTGTTAGTACTCTGTGTGTGTGTTTACGAATCTTATGTGAATATATATATATATATATGAAACTTTTGAAAATAGTCATATTGGAAATCTTTACGATGACATATGGTCTAAATCCTAATAGGAAGACAGAAAATCATCACTATGTAATAAGCGTCATTTAATAAAGGTATAATTAGTCAGATGTGTTAGTTTGGTACCTGTTTTTAAAAAGGTGTCAATCGAGTCCCAACTTTTGAAAAAGTGACTCAAATAAGTCCCTTTTAGACAAAAATTATTAACATTGTGGACATTCACTATGTAATAAGCGTCATTTAATAAAGGTATAGAACATTGACTTTGACACTTGGTACGCTGTTGGGTTAACACATGGACATTTAAAAAAAATTACAAAAAATTCAAAAAAATTCAAAAATAAAAAAATTCAAAAAAACCACGAAGTGACACATGGTAGTCACTCTGTTCATGGTCGTTAATGATTTAAACAGTGTTAGCAAAAAAGGACCCAATTGAATAAAATTGATGAAAATTGGAACCTATTTGACCACAACACCAAAATTAGGACTTATTTGACAAAACTTGACAAAAATTGGGACCAAAAATGTATTTTAACCTATAATAAATATATTTAGTTTTCCAAATATATGTTGCATTTTATAAAAAAAAATTATTAAAAGGTATACATACCATGATTTGTTACTGAATTTTTCATTATTAATGTATGAACTTTTAATTTCTTAAACAAAATTAATAAATTTTATTAAAAAATTTATTAGTTTTCAAGTAAGATTATCTTGAATTTTTTGTTGGCAACTTCCCAAATATGAAGGATGTTAGTTTTGAAATGGTTGAAATGCCAAGAAGGAGGGGGGTTGAATTGGCTAGTTAAAAATTTAGGCTATCTTTGAAAGCTAAAAACCACCTTTAATTGAATCAATTGGATCACCAAGTTAGGATGCAAAAGCTACAAGATAGTATACTTTCAATTGGTAAAAAAGAGAGTTAATCGATTGATTTTACTAAAAATATTTTGTTCTGGTATAATCAACCGATTGAAATAGAAAAACAGTTGATTGAAATACTGGAAAAAGTGCATAAATACATATTCAAATTTTAAACAAGGAATAGTGCATAAGAATCATCAAGACAAGTTCTAAATGATTATGCAAACATGCTCAATGCTGCAGATGTCATGAGAATATGCAAGAGCATGAAACAGATGATTAAAGCCCAAGTTCTTTAAACTTTAAAATGAATATGCAAGAGAGAAAGGTTAGAGAAGAGAAGAGACCATGAGATTTTTATATTGGTTCACTCAAACCTGAGCTACATCCAGTTTGTCAAGGCAACCTGAGCTTGAATTTGCACTATTTCAAAAGATTTACAAAGTATTCACCCTTACACTGTCAAAATATACAAAAACCACACAAAAGACTCTTGAATCACACCAATACAACAAGAACCCTCTTGCAGACTTGGAAAACCACCAGGCACATACACAAAGCTTGAGAAAGATTAAACCTCAGTGGTAGCACAATCAAGCCTACCACAAACCACTTTCTCCAAGCTTTAAACCAAGCCAAAAGCTCCAAGAATTGATCTAAGATCAATCTTCAACTGCTGCAAACTGTATGATCACGAAAGAGAGAGTTTTCACAAGTTTCCATAACAGATTTGCGCTTCAAAAATGATCAACAGACCTCTGTTTCAAAAATCACAGCTTTTATAGTCAAACTGTTACAAAATTCAACAATTTGATTTCCAAAACAATCGGTTGATTTCACTTTACGTAAGTGAAATATATCGATTAAAAAATAAATCAACTGATTGAATTTGTTGCAGTTTAAGACTACTGCAACTAACCTTTTAACCTTTAAAAAAATCACTCAACATATTAAAAGAGACATTTTAACCTGTTGAAAAACCATTCAATAGATTAAAAGGCACACCTAAGACCAAATACATCTAATTAATGCTACAAGGTCTACAATATGAATTACAAACTTCAAATACACTTTCTTAATGATATAACTATGTGGAGAGCACGCGTTTCAGCCTTGATCAACATAGATATCATCAAATCTCCTTTCCTTCATCAATGTAGGCTTCATTCCAATGGTTATGGCTTCAAGATAATTCAACAGGACTTCATTAAATCGTCATCAAATCTTCAAGAAGCATACCACATTGGCTTCACATGTCAACAATCTCCCCCTGATTTGATGAAGTCAACCTCTATCTTCTTCTATCTTCCATTGCAAATTGTTTCCATTGGTTGGATACAATGCATGATCCTAAACAACCAACACACTCAGTCATTTTGAGGATGATTTATGGTCTGGAATGAGTTCAGCATGTCATGGATATCATGGGTTTGGCCATCCAATACATTGAATATCTCATTATAATAGTTGTTATGTGCATGTTGGGAAACATTGAGCTCATGTAGTTGGTTCAACACCATCCTCTCAAAATATGAGTACACAAGGCCTCTATCCTCTGAAGGGTTGCAGAGAATTAAGTCCATGGGTCCAACAGTTGGTTCTTCCTCTTGATTTGCACCACTTAGGTCAGCTTCATGATCATGTGCACCATCAACTACAGCATCAGCAGTTGTCCATGCATTTCCCACCTTGAGAAAGCTCATTTTGTGCAGATTTTGGTTGTGCAAATTTTGGTTAGAGGTATGGTTCAACAGTCTAGATGACTCTTCTAGCTCATCCTCTACATCAATTCCAAAGTATTCTATGAATTTGGACACCAAAACCACATATGGCAACCTAAAATCCGCAAGTCTCTTGGCTTTGAGCATGTGGTCATGAAACACATAAATCCAATCCACTTGTTGTGTTGGATGCAGTACATGAGTATCAAATCTCCCTCATTCAATGTTGAATGGTTCCTACCACGTAGAATTGTGATTTTTGTGACTATCATAGCAAGAAGCCTTTGATCCACCTTGAGACCACCAACATAGAAGTGCTTGATTTCAGCAGCAGGATTCCTCAAGCATTGACCATAGTATTGAACCTTGTTGAATTATGGAATAGCCCCAGTTTCACCTTTCCTCACTTGCACACCCCTTGTTTTGAGTCCAACCACATCTTTCCAAGCCTTTTTGTTGATATTCATTTGAATCCCCTTGATACTTGATAGTAGCAAGTCATTTTTGAACTCCAAATTGGTGAAAAACACCTTCACCATGTCTGGATAAATTTCCCCTGAAAGTTCAAGGAATGTCTTCAACTTTTGATGCTTGAGTTGTTGAAATAGGCTCTCAAAGCCTTCAACTCTCAGCCACGAAAATCTCAACACCTTAGGAATGATGATATCTTCCTGTTCATCTCAATGAGGAACACTTGAATGTTGTCCTCACGATCCTCAAACCATGCTTCAATTCTCCCATTACTTTTGTGATTTGGAGACCTTGGGGTACGAGGAGTGGAGTGTTCATCATCATATTGGATAGCTCTTTGTTAACGACGAGGCATGATGAGTGTGGGTATGGCTGTTTCTAAGAGAAGTATGATGCAAATGCAACCATACAAGTGCAATATTTATAATTGAATATGCTGATTTTCAGAAACAGTTGATTAAATGGTGCATATTTTCCTTATTAATTCGTTTTAGGTTACCTAAACCAGATTAATGCAGTCCAAAACAATATCTCATGCATTCATGGTGTTTTCAATGTGTTTTTATGAGTGAATCAATCAGTTCAGATCATGTGAGTTGTATGCACATTGGAATTGTACACTAAACATGCTTTTTGGTCAAACAAATTGGTAAAAGCAACACATGGCTGATGAAATAGGCAGTTAAGAGCAGATAGTATCTGACAAAAAGATGTTTTCTTTGACTGGGTCACCTTAACAATTCAATTCGTGAGTAAATGTACAATTTAAGTAAAATCAACACGTTAAATAGCAGAATCAGTCGATTAAAATAGCATCAGAGCATCAAACACTAAAACTAGAATCTGGTTATGTGAAATCAGCTGACTGATTTTGAAAATCAATTGATTGAAAATTGTAAAATTGAACTTTATTTTTCCAGATTCAGTTTTAATGAAATCAACATACTGAATTGTGAAAACAACAGATTAAAAACCATAGCAGATCAATTTTTCATCATTTAGTGGCAGTTTAAGTGAAATAAATGTGTTGAAAAACAGAATCAACAAATTGACAGATCATGAATTGTGCAAATTGAGGTAGATTTAAGTGAAATCAACACGTTGAAATTAAAAATCAACAGGTTAAATGTGATAGTTTTCAGTTTTTGCATATTACAGCTGATTTTTATGAAACCAATGCATGGATACATAAGATTAACATGTTAAAAACACATCAGACCACATTCTTGATGTCTAATATTCCTAGTTCAGTTCTTAGCTCGTTAAACCTATCTCTAGCCAATGGTTTGGTAAACAAATAAGCCAATTGATGTTCAATTTTCACAAATTAAATTTCACAATCTCCCTTTTGAACATGGTCACGAATGAAATGATGCCTAATCTCTATTTGCTTGGTTTTAGAATGTTGTATTTGATTCTTGGTTAAGTTGATCGCACTAGTATTATCACAATACAAAGGTACCTTGCTTAGCCTTACACCATAGTCCAAAAGTTGATGCTTCAACCATATGATTTGTGCATAGCCATATCCAGCAACAATATATTCAGCTTCAATAGTGGAGAGTGCCACACATGCTTGCTTTTTGCTATTCCATGAGATTAGACTTGATCCAAGTAAATGGCAAGTACCACTAGTGTTTTTCCTATCCAATTTGCACCCTGCATAGTTCAAATCTGAAAAGCCACTAAGAGTTATGTTAGAATCACATGGATACCATAAACCAACATTGGTTGTTCCCTTAAGGTACTTTAGAATCCTTTTTGCAGCTTTGAAGTGTGATTCCTTTAGATATGCTTGAAATCTAGCACATAAACATACTCCAAACTAAACATCTGGCCTACTTGTTGTAAAATAGAGCAAAGACCCAATCAACCCTCTATATTTGGTTGAACCCACTGGTTGGCCAGCCTTATCTGCATCCATAAGGTAATTTGTTGCAATTGGAGTGGCAACTTCCTTACAATCCTCCATTCTGAACTTTTTCAACAAGTCAAAACAGTATTTTGATTGATTTAAAAATGTTCCATGCTTGAGTTGCTTGACTTGCAGCCCTAGAAAGTAGGTAAGCTCACCCATCAGGGACATCTCAAATTCTCCCTACATAACTGCAACAAACTCTCCACACAATGTGTTGTTATTTGAACCAAAGATGATATCATCAACATACACTTGAACAACTATAACATCATTTTCATGTTTTCTAATGAAGAGTGTTTTATCCACTGCACCTCTAGCATAACCTTTTGATAAGAGAAAATTGCTTAACCTTTCATACCACTGTCATGGTGCTTGTTTTAAACCATATAAGACCTTTTTCAATTCGAAAACATGGTTAGGATAGAGATGATCCTCAAATCCAGGAGGTTGTGATACATACACTTCTTCATTTAGGAAACCATTTAAGAATGCATTTTTCACATCCATTTGATGCAATTTAAAGTTACACATGCAAGCATATGCTAAGAGTAATCTTACAACTTCTAGCCTAGCTACAGGTGCATAAGTTTCATCAAAGTCAATGCCTTCTTCTTGATTATATCCTTTTGCAACTAGTCTAGCTTTGTTCCTTACAATATTACCATCTTCATCCATTTTGTTTCTAAAAACCCATTTAGTTCCAATTATATTCATATCATCAGTTTTAGGCACTAGAAACCACACATCATTTCTTGTGAATTGGTTGAGTTCATCTTGCATAGCAACAATCTAATTACTATCATTCAAAGCATCATTCACATTTTTAGGTTCAATTTGAGATACAAGAGCAACATGTTCACAAAATACAATCCTACGTCTAGTAGATAATCCCTGTTTGATATCACTTATGATGTTGTCCTTTGATAAACCTTTAGGCTGGATCCAATCCTTGGGCAAGTTTTTGTCTGTAGCTTTTTCAGTCGACTGTTTTTCCTTTTCAACCGATTGATTTCCTACAACATAAGACTTTTCTGTAGCAGAAATCTGCTCATGTAGTAGATCTTCATCTGTATTCTTTGACACTTGTTCTTCAACTTTGGGTTAGTTTCATCAAATACAACATGCATAGACTCTTCAATAATCATCAATCTCTTATTATAGACTCTACATGCATCACTTTGTGTAGCATAGCCTAGAAAAACACCTTCATCCGCTTTTGCATCAAATTTGCCAAGACTTTCTTTGCCATTATTTAAGATGAAACACTTACATCCAAATACTTTTAGGTGACTTAAAACATGCCTCCTCCCTTTAAAAAGCTCATAGGGTGTTTCCTTAAAAATTTGCATAATCAACACTTTATTTAAAACATAGCAAGCAGTGTTGACTGCATCAGCCCAAAAATACTTAGGTAGTGAGTTTTCATTCAACATAGTTCTAGCTAGTTCCTCAAGTGACATATTTTTCCTTTCAACAACACCATTTTGTTGTGGGGTTCTTGGTACAGAAAAATTATGATTAATGTCATGCTTTTCACAAAAGTGTTCAAACTTTTCACTTGGAATTTCCCACCATGGTCACTTCGAATAGACACTATCTTGGAACTCTTTTCATTTTCAAGCATCTTGGCAAGTCTTTTAAAAGCATGAAAAGTGTCATTTTTGGCGGCTAAGAACAAAGTCCATGTGTACCTAGAGAAATCATCAACAATGACTAATGCATAAAGATTGCCACCAAGGCTCATGGTTCGAGATGGACCAAATAGACCCATGTGAAGCATCTCTAAAGGTCTTTCAGTTGAAACAACATTTTTGGGTTTAAAAGAAACTTTGGTATGTTTTCCTTTTTGACATGCTTCACACACTCTATCATTCTCAAACTTGAGTTTTGGTAGTCCTTCAACCAACTATTTTCTATTTAGCCGATTGAAATGTTGCATGTGTATGTGACAAAGTCTCCTATGCCATAACCAAGTGTCATCCTCTTTTGTAAGCAAACAATGGATGTTAAATGATGCATGATGCAGATCAAGTAGATATATGTTATTGACTCTTTTGCTTATCAAAACAATACTACCACATGCATCATATATCAAACAATTATTTGGTTCAAACATGACTTTAAAGCCTTTATCACATAGTTGACTTATACTTATCAAATTATGTTTAAGTCTTTCTACCAGCAGCACATTCTTGATGTTGAAAGAGGATCCATTGCCTATGACTCCATTTCAAAGGATTATTCCTTTGTTGTTGTCTCCATAGGTTACAAACCCTTCCTCCTTCAACTCCAACTTTGCAAATTTGGTCTTATCTCCTGTCATATGTCTCGAACAACCACTATCAAGGTACCACAAATCTTTCTTATTACCTTTTAATACTTGCAAAATATATTTGGATTACTTGGTTCCCTTTGATAGGTTGGGTCCAATATGGTTATACCTTTCTAGATTCTTTTGGATCCATTTCATAACCCCTTTAGGAACATCATATTTTCTAGCGTGACAGTTCTTAATAACATGACCTTTTTGCATATAGTAGTTGCATGAAATGAATGGTATGTCACTTGGCATACTTTTTGAAAAGAAACTAGAGAACTTCTTGGTTTTCTTTTGAAAAGAGGGATTGTAACCAAGTCTAGCTTTGCCAAGCACACAATTTTGAGAAGCAAGAACAACCTCTAAGTTTGCTTTCCCTCTTGTGAACCTTGCCCAGGTCTTTATAAGGTATTTTACTTGATTTTTCAAAATTGTGAAGTTTTCACAAGGTTTTTCAGCTGATTGATTTCTAAATCAGTCGATTGAATTACTGTAAATCATTTCTAAATGCTCAAAATCAGTTTTTAAATCAGCTATTTCTTTTTTCAGTTGACTAACTCTGTTTTCCAACCAGTTGTTTAAGCCTTTCAACAGATTTTCAATAGATTGTTTAATGCAGAAATCTTGTTTGCTTCATTATGCAACTCTTCAAAATCATCCAACAATTGATTATAGTCATTTTTGTCTAGAGAACTTACTTGGCTTGAGAAGGATGACTCATAACCAGCCATGAGGCACAAGTTGGCTTCTTCACTCTCATCTTGTGAGGAGCTACTTGTTGTTGAATCATCATTGTCCTCCCATGCAATGTATGCATGTCTCTCCTTTGGCTTTTTCTCCTTTTTCCTATCAACATTCTTTTCCTTTTCTTTGTTAGCATTTGGACATTCAATTTTGATATGTCCTTGTTTTCCACAATTATAACAAGTAAAATTAGAAGAGTTTGATTCATTGTGTTTGGAAGTATACCTTTTGGGATTACCTTTGCCTCCTTTCCTTTTGAGATACTTACCAAACATTTTGAAAAGGAGATTCAAGTTCTCACTTTCACTTGATTCAACTACCTCATCCTCTGGTTCCTCATTCTTCTTGGTGCTAGTCTTCAAGGCTATGTTCCTTACCTTTTTCTCACTTGACTCAAGCTCATTAATCCTTTGCATCTCAATCTCATGCTCCCTAAGCTTGCCAAACAATGCAGTTGTAGTCAAAATGGATAGATCTCTTATTTATGGGATAGTCATGACCTTTGGTTGCCAAGATCTATCAAGACATTTCATCACCTTGATGTTTAACTCTTCTTTGTCAAATTCCTTACCCAAACCCATGAGATAGTTGACTATGTGAGTGAATCTCTTTTGTACATCCACTATAGATTCTCCTTGTTTCATCTTGAATAGCTCATACTCTTGAATCAAGGCATGCTTCCTTGCTCTCTTAACATCATTGGTTCCTTCATGAGTCACTTCAAGAACCTTCCACATTTCCTTGGCAATCTTGCATTGTGAAACACGAAAAAACTCATCCATGTTGAGAGATGAAGTGAGGATATTATTTGCATTGCAATCATATTGAGCTCTCTTCCTTTCTTCCTCGATCCATTTAGTCCATGGCTTATCAACCTGCACATTATCAACAATATGCTTAAGAGTATATGGTCCATTTATGATTGCATCCCATATCCCTTGATCTATTGACTCAATAAAGATTTTCATCCTAATTTTCCAAAATTGGTAATTAATGCCACTAAACATAGGGGGGTCTATGAATTGAGGCACCTTCAGCAAAGGGTAACTTGTTTTCAACCATTTCAAGTAGATCAAAAACAGATTTAGGACCTTACTTGAGCAAATTTCAAGTACCTAGCTCTAGATACCAATTGTTAGTTTTGAAATGGTTAAAATGCCAATGGGGGGTTGAATTGGTTAATTAAAAATTTAGGCTATCTTTGAAAGCTAAAAACCACCTTTAAATGAATCAATTGGATCACCAAGTTAGGATGCAAAAGCTACTAGACAGTATACTTTCAATCGGTCAAAAACAGAGTTAATCGATTGATTTTACTAAACAGATTATGTTCTGGTATAATCAACCGATGGAAACAAAAAAATAGTCGATTGAAATACTGGGAAAAGTGCAAAAATGCAGATTTGAGTTTTGAACTTGGAACAGTGCACAAGAATGATCAAGACAGGTTCTAAATGATTATGCAAATATGCTCAATGCTGCAGATGTCATGAAAACATGCAAGAACATGAAAAAGATTATTAAAGCACAAGTTCTTTAAACTTTAAAATCAATATGCAAGAGAGAAAGGTTAGAAAGAGAAAAGACCACGAGATTTTTATACTAGTTCGCTCAAACCTGAGCTACATCTAGTTTGTCAAGGCAACCTAAGGTTGACTTTGCACTATTTCAAAAGATTTACAAAGTATTCACCCTTACATTTTCAAAATATGCAAAAACCACACAAAAGACTCTTGAATCACACAAGAATCACACCAGCATAGCAAGAACCCTCTTGCGGACCTGGAAAACCACCAGGCACACACACAAAGCTTGAGAAAGATCAAACCTCAATGGTAGCACAACCCAGCCTACCACAAACCACTTTCTCAAAGCTTCAAACCAAGCCAAAAGCTCCAAGAATTGATCCAAGATCAATCTTCAATTGCTGCAAACTGTATGCTCACGAAAGAAAGAGTTTCCACAAGTTTCCAAAACAGATTCGCGCTTCAAAAATGATCAACAAACCTCTTTTTTGAAAATCACAGCTTTTATAGTCCAACTGTTACGAAATTTAACAGGTTGATTTCTAAATCAATCGGTTGATTTCACTTGACTTAAGTGAAATCAATCAATTATAAAATAAATCAACTGATTGAATTTGTTGTAGTTTAAGACTACTGCAACCAACCTTTTAACTTGTTAAAAACCATTCAACAGATTAAAAGAGACATTTTAACTTGTTGAAAACCATTCAACAGATTAAAAGACACACCTAAGACCAAATACATCTAATTAATGCTACAAGGTCTACAATATGAATTACAAACTTCAAATACACTTTCTTAATGATGTAACTATGTGGAGAACACACGTTCCAGCCTTGATCAACATGGATATCATCAAATCTCCTTTGCTTCATCAATGTAGACTTCATTCTAATGGTAATGGCTTCAAGATAGTTCAAAAGGACTTCATTAGATCTTCATCAAATCTTCATCAAATCTTCAAGAAGCATACAACCTTGGCTTCACATGTCTACACATGATACATTCAAAAAATCGTGTTAAATATGACGATTATTTATTGCATAATATGGCCCTTATGACCGTCGTATTTTTCGCTTTTAGAGGGGCCACATACTGCCATATATTATGCCGCCACAAAGTATAATATGGCAGTTTTGGGTGAAACTCTGTAACACCCGTCATTTGACGTACTGTGCAAATAATGACAGTTGAAACTATCTTATTTATTGCGCAAATAATGACAGTTAAAATTGCCACAGTTTGTTTATTTTAAAATAATTCTAATGCGAAAAATAACACTTAAAAACACCATTATTTTCAATAAACTAAAATATAATACAACGTTTCAAACTATCATAATTTGAACGTAAAATTGTTTTTATTTATTTTATTTATTTAATATTTGTTTTTCACAAAATCAGAAAAGGTAAAATAATATCACATAGATAAATTTTGATCACAAATATTTTCATTCAAAGTTCATATTAAAAAAGTTCATATTATCCAACATCATCCAAAGGTATGTTGAAAACAAAAACCTAAAAAAAGATCTTGCATTTTCCTAAATTTCTATAACCATGTTCCTAACTAGTTTTCTCTCCCTCGCTTGATATTCTTGCGTCATTCGGTGATGCACCACTAGTTAATCGAGACTCGAATCAACAAACCAATAGTTATAATCCAAACTCAAATTAGCAAATTGAAAGTCGATTTGTGTAGATAGTATGCAGCTGCTACAATTTCACGAGCTGACACGATGGAGAAGTGCAATTTGTGCTCTCATGGTGAATAGAGTTATGTTTCTGCTCCGGTGACTGCAATAGTTCTAGTGAGCTTCAGAGAGATTCGTCATTGGTTGACAACAAGGCATTGTGGTTGAATTTGTTTTTATAGGGTAAAGAGAATTGAGTGAGACGGTATTTATGTTTTAGTAAAAAAGATCAAATGAGGGATTGGATTATCGTTAACGTCGTGTTCGTACATGCAACACGTTAGGTCGTAGTATTTTCAATTTTTTTCAGTTATTTTTTGTTAATTTGTTTTCACGTGTTAGGTATTTTTTTTAATATTAGAAATGTAAATGCAAAATGACATTTGTAACTTTTAAATTTTAATATTTGAAATAATTTAAAAAAAATTTCCTTTCTTAGCTTATTTATGAATTTAATGACAAATACATTTACATCTTTTAACATAATATATTTTATTGAAATTAAAAATGTAAAAAATAAAAATAATTTGAATATTTAGGTAGAGTGATTTGATATATACATTCTAAAAAATTGGTTTTAAAATAAATATATAATTTGTAATTATGTTGAATTACTAATTTGGTCTCATTTTGAAGAGGTACAACATTCTCCATTTTAAAAAATAAATTGGGACTCAATTGAGTCAAAATTTCAAATATAGGGACTAAACTAAATTCAAGACATTATCATATGGCAATAACAGTACCACACGACACTGAACCGTCATTTGACACAGACACTCCCACGTAGCACAACAATGATCTATCACGTGATAAAAAAAAAGTTACCAAAAAATCAAAAAATAAATAAATAAAAAGACTATGAATTGACATGTGGCATATATGGATAAGATGATAATGCTAATTTAATGAAAATGTCCTAATTGAATATTTTTACAAATAGAATAACTTAATTGAACCAAATAAAAATTAGGGACCTAATTGAATATTTCAAATGAATTAGAGGAAAAAAATGATTTTAGCTTAAAATAAAATTTATTAGAGTGTGTTTCTCAAGTGATCCAAACATAGACAATTTTTAGCTACTATGTAATTCGTCTATTTTAATTTTGTAATTTTGGTAAACCGAAAAAATAATGTTGTATAATAGTCAAATATATGGGTTTAACATCTTGCACCTAACCCAGAAATCCATCTAATTTTAGGTTGGTTGGACTTTATATAATGCACTCAAATTAGAATTGGAGTTTCTTGCTACGCCTCCATAAATTTCATCCTCCACTTCCATATAAAAAAACTCGTTTTTATCTTGTGTAATCTAGAAGATAAAAATGACTTTTGTATTACACAAAAGTAAAAAATGATTTTTGAATAGTGCAATCTGCAAATGAAAAATGACTTCTAAAATTTGAAGAGGGTTAAAAAAATATAAGTTTTATATTATATAATCCATAAGTAATTTTTTATTTTTGGATTACACAATCCAAAAGTTATTTTTAACTTTCAGATTATGTAATTTACAAATATTTTTTTTAAAAATAGTTTTTAGATTGTAGGGTTCAAAAGTATTTTCAACTTCCAAAAATAATTTTTGGAATGTAAAATCCAAAAGATTTTTTATTTATATGGAGATGCAGAAAAAAATTATAGAGATACATGAAGACATTGCCTCAAAATTAATTAAGTAATATATGTAAATTTTTAATATCAATTAACCCAACTCAATAATCGATTCACAATAAAACTATTATTTTCTAATAACTTTACAATAAAAAGTAATTTTATATTTTATTATATAATGCATAAATAGTGTACTTAGTTTATAAATATCAAGAAATAAAATAACTCTTGAGACTTTTTTAAATATATTTATTTTAAAATAAGATTTTCTTAAAAGGTAGTATTTTTCTTAAAAAATAAATTACTCAACCTTATTCAATGTTTGACTTGAATTGCTAAACTCAATTCAATTTAGGTAGATGGAATAGAAAATTAAATTAAACTTGGAGATTGATTGAGCTATTGGAGATTATTAATGAGAGAACTAACAAAAAGTAGAAATAAAGAAGAATTTGTGGTGCATGACAAAAGAAGGGAAAGAACGAAGAAGAATGTTTTTTCTTTGAAATGAAAAGTGACTCTTTTGTATGTACAAGCCACCCATGATGTAATGTAACTTAATGTATTTCATGTAGGTGCCTTCTATTAAAAGTGACGATGAACCTAATAAAAATAACCAATATGTGAAATTAGAAATGTGAAAAAGGTTAGCCTGTGGGACCTTAAAACGCGAATGCCCTCTTGACCTCAACTACGCTACAAAAGTTAGCCTGTGGAGTAGGGGCATGCTTTCCTCATTCTCTAAAGTTTCATCTTTCTTGTTTCCCTTTTTGCCTTTTGAGTTTGTTTTTGGGGCAAAGACTAGTGGGACATATTCATATAGACGTTCAAAATAAATTATGTTTATAGGATAGTAGGCTGCATAAGACGTTGAACATGTTCTTACTTTAAATGGGATTTGAGATTACATTACCCATATTTTCCAATATAAACAGTTATAAGAGAGAGGTACTATTACTTGTGCACCATCAAACTTTGGAAGAGATGTGGCTGAACAAAACAACACCGGAGTTTGCCCCCACCAATGCCTCTTCGATTATAAGTCACATTTTGTTAATAAGAGGAGCAAATAGCCCTGTCCATGCAAATACGTGTAAGCATTTCCAGTTTCTCAACAGGCTTGTCAAAATCTGCCATAGAGGGCATATCACATGTTTGTTGCATAGCCAAAAAGTATAATTCACTGCGTTAGTGTGACAACGATAGTTGAACCTTTTCTAAGTCATCAAATTTTGGTCCGAGACCCTCAATATTCGAGATAGAATCACACAACTTGCAGGCTGATATTTGTTGCGACAAAAATACAATCTATAATGGCATCCTTTGACCATATATCAATCTTTTGGAAAACTAATAGGTTTTTGAGAAGCACAATGATATTTTGACCCACTTTTTTGACTTATTTTTAATCTACTACTACAATCACCTTTCAATTATCTATTTTGATTTTTTTAGTAGTGTGATGAAATTCACTTGTTTAAACTGCTTTTTAAACAATTTACACCATGATTCACTGTAGTTGTAACATAAGTGCATCAAACATTAAATCCACAGTATAACAGTAAAAGGCACACATTTAAGAAAACTTTGACTTGTGGGAGGTTTCATTATTCACACAGTATCTAATAAACAAGAAACAGCTGCCTAGACCAAGAGAAAGCTAGAGTTTTCCACTCTCCTAGCAAATCATTTTCTAGAAGTAACCAAATGCATGCCCATTGACTTTTGAGAAAATTAAAGATTACCCTGGAATGGGATGATAATAGCTATCACTACTCAAATACCAAAATACTTCCATCTCACGAGCACGAAGCAATAACATTAGGTATAATGGGGTGGAAGGCAACATTTATGCATGCTTGTTCATGGGCCTTGATTTTCTTCACAACTTTGGATGACTGATAATCATAAAGGAAGATAGAACCATCTGAAGAGCCAGAAGCAAGTTTTTTCCCATCCAAGCTGAAATTGCACTTGATTGGGACATGTATCGCTTATATTTGTTGAGCCTGTAAGGTGGGGTGGAAGTAAAGATTGCAACATAATTTCCATTCGACTGGGTAAAAAAAATTGAATCAAATGGGTGCAGCCTCACGCAAGGACATGCATAAGCTTCTGCATAAACCTTATTCAGGAGCATAATAAGCTAATTAAAGTCTAAATTCATCAAGTCATAACAAAGCTTACATGTACAAACGGTCAAAATGATATTTAGAGATGAATTGCATACTCCAAAATGCTTATAAGAACAAAAGAAAAGGTGGCAAGCATTATAGAAATTTCAGCATGTAGTGCATTTAGCCTGAGTTTTATCACAGATTTAATATATCATGGAAAGTCATCGGAAGACAATTAAAGAGTGGTCTTTTAAGCTATTTGTGAAGCGTTACCAGTGGAAATCATGCTTCTTTGCTGCATTACTACTATCACCTAATATTTAACAACCTTCAACAAATCTAATTATTTAACAAAAATGGCAGGATACCCTGCGAGACAAGTTTAAATGAGTAAAATGTAGATAATGTAATTTAATCTAATATGCAAGGACAACGTTAAATTTTTGTTTCCTGCAATATAAACATGAGCACTTCACTTGCAAATATAATAACAATTTAAACTTAATTATTTCAAAATAATGAAAGCAACACGATAAACAAAAAGATGCATCAGCTGTAGAGTAGTAGAAGACTCTTAACAAAAATTTTAGGTTTCCTATTTGATTTGAGAGTAGAAATACATGTTCTTTAGTAGTCTTCTAGCGTTCCATTTAAACTCAATTGTTTCTAGGAATTAATTTCTGAGTATGGGTATTCATACCATTGGGTATCGAGACAAGAATAGAAAAGCCTATATTCAGCTGTTTGCTAAATCATGGAGCAAATATTCTGATTAATTGTACAGCTGTAATTAAGGAAGAACAATCTCCGATTGTACATAGCAGTTTCTATTTCACTCTGTTTCTGTAAATTAGAACATTTACTATCTCTAATTATAATGTATGGATCCCATCTTTAGGATTAGGGTTAGGGCTCTCCCTTGACTTTTTGTATTCTGCCCATTTGTTTTTTATATAAACCGTTGGGAATAGTTCAAATGTAAGTAAAAAAGAGTCAAAGTCTCACATTAGATATAAAAGACAAAGTTAAACATTATATAAGAATAAAAGCTCATAACACCATTGTCTTAAGGTTTTGGTATAAAACTGGTGTCAAATGCCTTGTCGCAACTGGAATTGTGACGGGACGACGAACCAAAAAAGAAAACGGGTTTGAAAAAAGATTTGGAGTAGACACCATAGTTATTCTGGAAAACCATAAAAACAAGACAAGTCTGCAAAAAACCAGATTTTGGATCCGAGAGTCGGTTACGCATAGGAAAGGTGTTAACACCCTAAAGCGCATGCCCGAGGGCGATACCTTTACTTAAAAATGCAAAGTCGATGTGATTTTTAAAATGTTAATTTTCCCCAAAAATAATAAGACAAAAATGCTAAAAAGAAACAAAACTATTTTTTAATTTTTTGGACCCAACAAGGATTGACTTTGGTCCTACGTATTCTCATTCGAAGTGAGAAATCAAGGTTACGTAGTTCTTTAGGAGAAACGATTTGGAAAACAATTGAGAAAATGATTTGATTTTTTGGAGGTGAACCTGACAAAGACTCGCCTTGCTCCTACGTATCTCATAGGGGAGAATCAAGGATAACATAGTTCTTAAAAAGATTGTTTGTTTGAAAATGTTGATGTTTTTATATTTTGAAATTTTATATTTTTTTGGTATTTTTGAATTACTTGAAAATATGTGTCACACAACGCGAGTGGTCGGACAGACACTACAAGAGAAAAAAAAGACTATTTTTGGTATTTTTTGGAAATGAGTGTCACGCGGTGCGAGCGACCGGACAGACACAATAAAGATGAAAGAGAACCTTTTTTATTTTTTCTATTATTTGTAATTTTTATACTTTTTAAATATTTTTGTTTTTTAGAGAAGAAATTAAAAAGGTGAGATTTATTTAAATAAGGACAAAAGTGGAAAACAAGAGATAAGGGTGCATGAGTAATTAGTGGGAAGTGCATGAAGTAATTAGTGGGAGGTGCATGGAGTAAAATAAAAAGAGCCCAAAATAGGAGATAAATACAAATGAATGGTGGAGTCAGTAGAATTGGAGGTGCAAGAAGTACTCACTGGAGGTGTGTGTAGTGAAACCTGGACTGCAAATAGTAACAATAAACAAGTAGAAAACAAACACATGGGGTATAGGCGCGAAAACAGGGGTGCATCAAGTAAGGAAAGCAAACCCAAATCAAACAAGCGCTAACTAATGTGGGGTGTGAGTAGGGGTGCGAGATTAAAACATCCGAGCGTGTAGATATAAAAAAGGTGGTGCGCAGAGAAAAAAGCGTTCAGACCCTAATTTTGAACTCTGGCCTCACTTCTCTTCACTTCACCAACGACACCCTTCCTCCCTTCTCTCGAGCCACCAAAATTCCAACAACCAGTGTCGCTGCCGCAAGTCGCCACTGGAAGCATCGCCGGCGAGAACCCAACTCCCTGAATCGTCCCCCTTCTCGTTTTTCTCCCGCGCGCAAGATAGGCCGTTGCACACCACGCCGACGAGAACCTAACTCCCTGAATCTCGGAGTCCCGCCGTTGCACACCACGCCGCTCCTGCCTCGCGTTTGCCAGCTCAGACCGTCGCGACCTAGATTGCCGCCACGACACCATTGTCCCTTGCAGAGAGCACTGTCGGAGATTCCTGTAGCCGTGGAGTTCCCCTTCCTCTTCTTGCGTCGAAGTGGCTCACTTAAACACGAGATCTTGTGGCCGTCGCGACCAAGGCCACCACCATTCGAGACTCCGACTCGTCGGCAACATCGCTCACTCAAGTATCAGAGGTAATGTGCTCACCTCTCGGAGGTAATGTGCTCACCTCTCAGAGCCCCTTAGCTTAATGGTGTTGTGCGTACTTCTCGGAACTCCTTAGCTTACTGGCGGCCTCTAGTCATTTTTCTTTTCCTTGACCTCTGTTCTCCTTTGTGTGATGAAATTCTATTCAAGTCCTCCCAGAGAGCATATCCATCTCCTCGTTCTCCTCTTCCAGTATCTTTTCAATATCTCCTTTTTTTTGTCCCTCCTTATGGTGTGTTATCAACTGCCTTTTGAAACGGTAAATTCCTCTCATGCTAGTAAGCTCCCGTGCGTGCTAGGAAGTTGTCCTTCTCAGTGGCTCTGCTTCTAGTCACCCTCTACCTCTGCTTCTATGACTGTTGCCACAGTAATATACATAGATATCCAACATTTCTGTTTTTGTGCTAAGAACCTCCGGGAACATGATAACGTATGAAAATGGCTATAACATTTTTGCATGAACCAGAAAGGGATGGCATAGTCGAGTCAAATCATTTTTTTTCATTTTATTCAAAGATTTCTCTGATTTGAGGACCTGATTGACGCACAAATTGTGTTTGATCTGCCCAAGTTATGGGAAGGCATGGAGAGGTTATAAAGTGACGGTGGACTTCAAAAGTTGCCCTTAGCGTGACCATGATGGTTAGGGTGAAATTGCCCTAACTTGGGATAAATGACAAGTGATATGAATGGTGAAATGAAGCAACTATCTAGTTCAGTTTTAGAGAAAAAGGTTGGACAATTATATGAAAAGGTTGGACAAGGTTTGGGCTAAGAGTGAAGGATCTAGTAAGAAACGATGATGGAGTCCTTGAAGAGGGTAAGAATGAAACAATGAAAGGGGATGCCTCTTATCTGACTAGTTAACCATGGTTATCTTAAAGAGCTTTTGGCACATGTGAATCAAAAACTGTTTGAATCCCTGAAAGCAAATCTCAAAACATAGTTTTCAATTTTTATTTTTCCCTTTTTTTGGATTTTGGACAAACCTTTCATCACGTCAATATGATTTCCATGAATTAAACTTTTTGAAAGGTACCGACAATCAGTCTTGGATCTGTGTGGGCTTTATTATGCTTGTATCGTGGTCAAGGCTAAGGGTATGAAGATGGTATTTTGGAATAATGATCTTTGAATAATGTTGCATCATAAATTCATTTGCCTCTAATGTGTTCACCATTTCTCTTTTTTTTTTCTAAACATCGATTCTCCTTTTTTTTTTCTTCTTGATGTAACCAAATCATCATCATCATTTTTTTTCTTTTTGTCTTTTTCAAACATTTCGATTCTGATGGATTTTTTTTATTGGTGAACCGTTTGTCAAACCAAAGTGCAAACCACAATGTGAGGTGACTCTTTTTCAAGGTAATTTGAAAGAAAATTATTTGCTCCTTTAAGTCTCAAAAGGGTAACTAAGGATCACATTTTATGTTTTATGATAAAGAAACATGGCCACACATCATTTCCAAAACATGATTATTTTCTCTTTCAAGAAATTTAACTTAGGAAAAAAATATTTGGTTCATGTTACAGTTTGTCCCTTGCTTTTATTCTTGTCTCTTTTTTTCCTAAACCACCCTTTCAAGTTTTCAATCTAGCAAACATTTTTTTTATTTTCATGCTAAGAGATTTGCTCGCAGTCTATCCAGGCTAGAGTGCATCTTTTATGTTAATCCTCCATGAAATTCAAAATGTAGGCTTTGAGGCGAAAATGTAATGAAAAAAGGATGAGTTTGAAAATCTCATGTTATGCAGATTAGATCAATGCTTCAAAAGATATGATATCAAACATTATCTATTCATTTAACCTACTGATTTGATCAAAGCATGTTTTGTCCAATTTTTTTTTAATAATTTTTTTTTGTCTTAATGGATTCAAGGACCACCCAACAAGTGTAGACAAGGATAAACTTAGAAAATCTACCAACCCTAAGGGTTTATGTTTATCAACTTGGATAATGTCAATGTTGATAGGGCAAATCCTTCATTTTAAGGAAGCCGAAGGATGGACTATTTCAAACCATGCGCACACGAACGTCTCACAAGAAAAAGTCAAGTCGTTGTTCTTGATTAAACATTTGACCCCAGGAAAGCGTGACACTCCATGATCCTCTCTTTTTTTTAAAAGAAGTGAGTTTGACGATGCGAGAAAAACAAGTGGCTCAAAATGTGACAACCTCTTTTATTTCCTTCCTCTCATTTTTGCAAAGACTGTTTATTCGTATGAGGTGAGATGCATGATATGGATTAAAAAAACTATGTACATGCCAATATGAATAAAGACAACAATTGCAATGCAAGTTTGTGCCCAAGAGGCACTTACTCACTTGTATGTCGATGCGATTAATGAGCACCATGCATGATATTCAACTAATTGAAAAACCTACATGAGATGTAATGCATGTGCCTCAAGAGGCATTTATTCCCATATATGATGATGAAATGTGATACAATTATTTGAAAACACCATGCATGATATGCAGAGTGACATAATGAAATGCAGGAATGCAGAGTGGCATAATGAAATGCAGGAATGCAGAGTGGCATAATGAAATGCATGTTTATGCCTCATGTTTATGCCTCAAGAGGCGCTGATTTTCATGAGATGTGATGTATGATATAAAAATGCTATGTGTGATTGTGCCTCAATAGGCACTTATTCACATGTACATTATGCACGTCAAAAGATGATGATTAAAGCAAGCGATCTCCCTTTGTGCTTAACAGAGGTTTGGCGCTTAAGATCTAAGGTGAAGTACATGCGCTCACAAGGATGGTTTCCTAGTACATAATGGTCGAGGTCATTAGAGTTATGGCCCACTCCATGGCATTTCTCACAGTAGTTGGTGGTCAACAAGAAGTGAGAGTACCAAAGGAGCAAACAAACTCTACTTGGGGTTCTCACAATGACAACTTGGGAAGTTCATCCATTGTGGCACTGCTACACAATCCCCTCTAATTCTAAGTTACACAGACCCGAGTACAAGGCCCCACTCATGATATGCATAATGTGTGTGTGTGAAGAGAGAATGATGCATAACCAAACCCACCTGCAAAACAATCAGAAAATTTCCCAGGCAGATATACAACAAAATAAGGAAAACAATTGACACCCAAATATTCCAAGAGATAAATATATACAAATGCGAATAGAGACAACAATATACAAACAAAAGAATGGGCAAAGAAAACATCATGGAAAATCACATCAAGTTTGCATATCTAACTAAATGGCTTGACTCTCTAGCGCTCCTAATGGAGTTGCCATCTATCGCAACCGGATTCGCGACGGGAAGACAAACTAAAAAAGAAAATGGGTTTGAAAAGAGATTTGGAGTCGCCACCATAGTTATTCTGGAAAACTACAAAACACCATAAAAACAAGACAAGTCTGTGAAAAACCTGATTTTGGATCCGAGAGTCGATTACGCGTAGGGAAGGTGTTAACACCCTAAAGCGCTCACCCGAGGGCGGTACCTTTAATTAAAAATGCAAAGTCGATGTCATTTTTAAAATTTTAATTTTCCCCAAAAATAATAAGACAAAAATGCTAAAAAGAAACAAAAACATTTTTTAAATTTTTTGGGCTCGACAAGGATTGCTCATCGCTCACTCAAGTATCAGAGGTAATGTGCTCACCTCTCGGAGGTAATGTGCTCACCTCTCAGAGCCCCTTAGCTTACTGGTGTTGTGCGTGCTTCTCGGAACTCCTTAGCTTACTAGCGGCCTCTAGTCATTTTTCTTTTCCTTGACCTCTATTCTCCTTTGTGTGATGAAATTCTATTCAAGTCCTCCCAGGGAGCATATCCATCTCCTCGTTCTCCTCTTCCAGTATCTTTTCAATATCTCCTTTTTTTGTCCTTCCTTATGGTGTGTTATCAACTGCCTTTTGAAATGGTAAAATCCTCTCGTGCCAGTAAGCTCCCATGCTAGGAAGTTATCCTTCTCAGTGGCTCTGCTTCCAGTCACCCTCTAGCTTTGCTGCTACGACTATTGCTACAGTAATATACACTGATATCCAACATTTTCGTTTTTGTGCTAAGAACCTCCGAGAACATGATAACGTATGAAAATGGCTATAACATTTTTGCATGAACTAGAAAGGGATGGCATAGTCGAGTCAAATCATTTTTTTTTCATTTTATACATTTTATATATTTTTTAAGAGACTAAAAACAAAATGGTGTGAAAATAAAATAAAATGGAAATTGAAATTAAAATAAGATAAAGTAAAGTAAAAATAAAAAACATAAAAATAAAATAAAATAAAATAAAACAAAACAAAATAAATAAAATACATAAATAAAAAGCAAGACAAAATTAAAATTAAAATTATAAATAAATAAATAAAGAATAGGAGTATAGATGTACATCCAAATTAATGTTGACTTTTTTGTAATGTTTTTTTTTTCTTTTAACTTAATTAATTTTTCTTATTAACCGGACAAAATTTGGTGTTGACACCTTGTATATGTGTAAGACCAATGTCATAACCATATAGAATCACAATATCTCAATAACTATAACCATAACCCATATATGAAAAATATATATAAATCCAACAGTGGTATCAAAGTCGATGGTTCAAAATGACTAACCGCATAACCATAAACATAACAAAAAGGGGTCACTGAAGTGGCTGACCGCATGGCCATAACCAAAAAGGGGTCACCGAAGTGACTGACCTCATAACCATAACCAAAAAGGGGTCACTCATACACTTGAAGGGAAATATATCATATGAAAAGAAAAAAAAAAGGACAAGGGACTCACTCTTGAGGGGAGATTGTAGGGAATAGTCCAAGTGTGAGTCAAAAAGAGTCAAAGTCGCACATTGGATAGAAAAGACAAAGTTAAACACTATATAAGAATAAAGGCCCATAACACCATTGCCTTAAGGTTTAGGTGTAAAACTGATACCAAATGTATAAGACCAATGTCATATAACCACGCAATCTCTCAATGACTATAACCATAACCCATATGTGAAAAATATATATAAACCCAACATAAACAATGGTAAAACTATAACATTGACAAGATTTCATTGTTTTATTTTCTCTAAAATCTCTTCAAGTTGGTATCAAGATCTTCTATGGTTCATCTTCATTGCTTGTGACAATGGTTGTCGTCGTCTTCCGCCACCGTCTGTCGTGCAGTTTGTTGTCATTGTTGTATCCACTCCGACGAAGTCAAGATTAGGTGCACCTCGAGGAGCGCAACCTATCCTCGAAAGTCGCGGCCTTTGAAACCTTTGTATGCACTACCATGCACCACCACTCTCCAACGACCTTCAAGCGCGTGTTCACCATATGTTGCTTCCCCGGCGTCGGAATTGCGCCCCACCACCTTGCGCTCATCTCGCCGAAGCCTCCTAGGCGTATTTGTGCTCTTGTTTTCCTGTTTTAGTGGTTATAGCTTGAACCTAGGGTTTCTTCTCAAAAGTTAGGTTTTTTTTAATGGCTTCTACGGGTGGAATGTCTTCCTCTCTATTAGCTACTCCTATTATTACCTCTACAAAACTGAACTGGAAAAATTACTCATCTTTGTCAACTTCGGTGGAGTTATGGTTTCTTGGTCAAGGCTATCATGATCATCTTGAAAAGAATGTCTCTACTATTTTAGAGGAAGAGAAACCTAAGTGGCAGAAATTAGATTTTTAGTTGTGTGTTGTTGCATGGCAATCAGAAGAGAAACCTAAGTGGCAGACATTTTGAGACCTTACCAGACATGCTTCTCTTTATGGAAAAGGGTAGCCTCACTGAAACAAATCAATCATGATATGGTCTCTCATATAGGAAAGGCTAGGGATGTAGTAGCAGAATTAAAGAGATTTTTTGTGGCTGATTCATTAGAAGATATAAAACAAAATTAAATAAGTTTTGCATGGTCTTAATTTTGAGGAGTTTGTACTCGACTTTTGATCATGTATGTGATCAAGTTTTAGCTGGTGATCAAATCCCTTCATGGACAACTTAGTTACTAGAATTTTTCGTGTACCTACACTGGTCAAAGATGAAAGTTCAACTTATGTTTTTGAAAGATCAGCAATGGTAGCACCACGAGGAAGAGGAGGAGGTCGGAGCAACCGTGGAGGAGGTGGTGGTCGAAGTGGTAGTCCTCAATGCTCATATTGTAATAGAATGGGCCATACCCAAGATAGGTGTTATTCCTTATATGGTTTTCCTGGTGAAGTTGCTCATGTGTCCAAGTCGATCATTCAGAATCTGGAATTTCTGATGAAGAGTACCAAGAATTTTTGAGGTACAAATCTGAGAAATCCAACAATTTTGGCCAATCCCCTTCAATGTCAATTGCATGCATCTCTCAATCTATGGAAGGTCTTAGTCCATGGATTCTTGATTCAGGTGCCTCAGGTCATCCATCTCTCATTTTATTACTGTTCAAGTGGATCCAAATTGACATATCAAGGAATTGGCAAAGTTTTTTTATTTCCTTCACCAAATTTAAATTTTGTTTTGTACATTCCTCATTGTCTTTACAATTTAATCTCTTTGAGAATCCAATTGACCTATTCCTTAAATTGTTCTATAACTTTTATTGTTAATTCCTTTACTATATAGGAACATGGTACTGGTCGTTTGATTGGAGAAGGTCATGAGTCACAGGGACTTTATTTCCTAAAACCAAGCTCCTTAGTATCCTATTTTGCAACGTCATCCCCAAAACTTTTGCATGATTGTTTGGGTCACCCAAGTTTGTCCAAGTTGAAGATGATGGTTCCAAGTCTCAAACACATTCAAGCCTTAAATTGTGAATAGTGTCAGTTAGGAAAGCATGTTAGATCTTTCTTCCCTAAAAAGTCTGAGACACGATGTAATTTTGTTTTTTCTACTGTTCATTATGATTTTTGGGGACCAAGTTGTGTCACTTCATTTGGTTTTAACTATTTAGTAATGTTCATTGATGAATTCTCTCTATGTACTTGAGTTTATCTAATGAAAGAAAGATCTGAATTTTATCCATTTATGTCCTTCTTTAATGAAATTAAGAACCAATTTGGGAAGATAATTAAAATCCTCAAAAGTGATAATGCTAAGGAATATTTTTCTGCTGCATTTTCCACATTTTTATTTTTTATCTTCCCAAGGAATTTTACATCAATCAACAAGTGTAAGACCCAGGGAATTTAATTAATTAAATAAGTAATTAATTAATAAATGCGGGTAGTGAGAGCCTTTATAACATTAAATTCTGATTTATATGACATGGAAAAGTACTAGTTGAAGTGGTTGAGAGTACTTTGATTGTGTGAGAGGACTTGGGTTTGAGTCCTATGTATGCCAATTATGTGTTATTGGATTTTTATTATTTTAATAATATGCGTGATCATGTTGAGTGATAACATAATTATAGAATTTTGTGAATTATCACGAAACATGATTTGCTTGAGTGGTTGTGCATTGATTTGATAATGTGCATGGTATGGGTTCGAACCTTGGTGAATCCAAATTTAACTATTTTTTGCTAGAAATTGGTCGTGACTTGAATATGAAAGTGTATAGAAAACCCTAGCAGAAGGGGGCAGTTGGGGCTGAAAAACAACTAATAATGGCCTTGAATAGCAATTAACTTCACCATAAAAACCAATTTTGTTTTTTTTTTCATTAACCTAGCATTAAGGCCCTTTAAAAGACAAATTTGAGAGAGAAGGGTTTTTTGAGAGGTTGTTTTCAGAGAGCTTTGTGAGGGCACAAATCCAAGGTAAAATAGAGAGTTGTGAGTGAATTAAAGGGGGTAATTGAGGTGGTGATAAGGCAAGCCATTGGTGATCAAAGGAACCTTCCAATTTCAAAGTTAAGTAAGGAAATTCCAAGTTAAGGGAGCTGAACCTAATTTTCGTGCAGTTGTGTTATGCGCATAGTTTTGATTATTATATGCCATGAAATTCGTGTTCTATATGATGTGAATTAGGGGTTTGGGTGTTTTGATATTGTTTTATTGAAACTCTTAACCAATTGTATGAATATGACAGTTTTCTGCGTTGTACATGTTGTGTATGGTTCAACTTGGATTTTTGGGATCATATTGGGTCTAAATTATGTTCATAAGCTTGTGCACTACTTTAAATTGCTTGGTATTGGATTGGGATGTGGTTTGGACTGCGGTACTGGTGTTTGCGTGTATAAATAGTGCAGAAGTCTACATTTCTCGCTCAAGCGAGCCAGGCTCGCCTACGCAAGATTAGCAGAGAATTGAGCCTGTTTCTGCTTGAGCGTCTCGCGTGAGCGAAGGATTGTGGTCTTGGGTGATAGGCCATCTCGCTTAGGCGAGTGTTCCTCACCTAAGCGAGAACTTAGGAGGGTTAGATGGGTTCGCTTGAGCATCTCGCTCAGACGTGCAGCTCTGTGGTGGGCGAAGAACGTCTCGTTCAGGCGAGAGCCTCTCGCCTAAGCGAGAATTCGAGGGATTAACTGGTATTTGTGTAACTCACCGCCTAGGCGATAATTTTTGTGTTATGTGCGAAAGGTGGTATCGCCCAGGCGAGTAAGACTCACCCAAGCGAGAGTCGAGGTTTGTTTGTGCGAGGTACTCGCTCAGGCAAGGTAACCTAGCTTAAGCGAGGTAGGTTTAGGTGTTGAGGCGAAGGCTTCAAGCTTAAGCGAAGGGTGGAGTAATTGTGTGTTTCAAGGCAATCGATTGTGCTGGATTGGATTAGTTTGGAGTTTGAATTGTGATATATGGTTTATAAGACTTCTAAGATATCTTAAAGGTGTACTTGTTGGTGTTCCTTGAGTTGTGGCTCAGAACGTAGCCCTTGAGTTGTGGCTCGGGATAGGGGTTAATCACGTGGCATTTTCTGAGTTATGGCTCAGAATGACGTCCCTTGAGTTGTGGCTCGGGATAGCAGATGAACACGAGGAACTCTTGAGTTGTGGCTCGGGTTGGCGAGTGTTGTTGGTGTGAGTGTGCTAGTTGTGGTTAGTACAGATGGTTTATGTGCTTTGCATTTCCTTTTTGTTTTGAATCAATCCATCATCTTCTTCTCTTGAGCTTTGTGAAAGGAACCTTCACATCTAGATAGCTTGCTATCTTAATGTCTAGTGGGGATTTCACTTAGCTTTCTTAATCAACTCACACCATATTCAATAATCTTAAAAAGAAACAAGTTAATCCTTCATCATTTAGTATCTAGAGCCTAGGTGATCTTGAATATGGTGTTTTTCATGTGCTAACCTTGTCTTGTTGTAGCTATCTTTGTATATTTGAAATCCACTTCCATTACACACAAAAACAGTACTGGCAGAAAACGTGACGATTTTAAAACATTAAAATGTTCCATCTCAGCAGTCCAAAAATTACTTTTTTGTGTCAAAAGAAAGCTCTCTGAGTCTTGTTTCCAGAAAAAAAGGACCCAACGCATTTGGAGTTCTGTGGAGAAAGTTATGATCAAATTAGTGAGCAAAGGTCAGATCTGCAAAGAATACGTGACTCAGCGTTTTCATGTTTTGTGTGGCAGTTTGGCTACGGTTTTTGCACCTCTTTAGGCTCCTAAATGTGATTGGATAACATGTCTTTGGATTCTTAGTCTTTGAGCCTCAAATCCATGAGTTTAAATGCATGATAGCTACATGTTTGTGTCTTTGTGTATGTCATGTTGAGTCTTTAAATGTGCCTAACTTTTGCTTGAGTCATATGTCACATGTTAACTTGATGTTTTCTTGTTCTTGTTTTCCAAGTATTTGAATGTTGATTTCACTTTATGTCTTGCTTGATGTAAGCTCCATGAAATTGATTTTGGCCTAAAACTTGAGGAACTAAGTGTCCAAGCCTCATAAAACTCTTTCTCACCATTTTATGAAACTAGTTGTGAAAGAAGAAAATTTTGCACCAATTTTTGCCTAAAAACCGAAAGCAACCTTGCTCCTTGGTGAACTAAAAGTGTGTTTTTCACTAGGTGTTATGCTACTAGTTTTCATACTTGAGAACTGGGTGATATTGGCTAATTAGTTCCATGTTTTAACTTGGTTATGATCTTTCTTGGTGTATGCATGATTTAAGACTTGAAGATGCTTGTCAAGTGCTTTCCATAGAGTCTTTAAAATGTGCTTTTCTTGTTTTAGTCTTGTTAAAAGTTTTGTCTC
>Ga0214543_1001025_pt1 | contig 52089 bp, 18 predicted proteins | sample CNSS2metaG_FD_160094 | JGI IMG/M metagenome (GOLD analysis project Ga0214543, IMG submission 160094) | Root nodule microbial communities from cowpea collected in UCLA plant growth center, Los Angeles, California, USA - CNSS2 | ecosystem: Host-associated > Plants > Roots > Nodule | place: USA... | reverse complement strand
ACACACACACACATATATATATATATATATATATTTAATGTCTTAAGTTGACAATATTTATGATATTTTGAATGAAAAAAAAAACAATAAATATTTAAACATTAACTAATAACTAGTAATATTAGGTTGTCACAAGTTCAGTAAAACATGCTAAAAGAATCACATTCCATTTTACTATTTTGGTGTTTCCTTGTAGGATTGGGCTACATGTGAATGTGATTCTGTTACAAAGGAAATTTAGAATGTACAGATATCTCTTCCCTGGATACTTGGTTTGAGATCAGAAACATTAATTATATCTAGTCCTGCCACCTGACTTTATTGGTGATGCAATAGTAATTATACAATTTATACAAAGATATTGTTATGCATTCAACGGCGATATATGTATTTTAAAATTTATTCCTACAACAAGTATGTTGAAAAATAAACATTAAATAAAACTTGTTTAAATTCATCTATACTATTATATGAAAAGAGGAAATTCATCTTTTTAGTATTTACAATTTTTTATAATTTTACTTTTCAATGATTATCATTTTAAATTCAAATATTACTCATAAGAAAAACTTATTTTTTAATTTTATATTGTTAGTACATATTTTTCTAATGGTTTTCATAAGAATTAATTCATTAATTCACTATAATTCAAAAATAGTCTGTTTAGTTAGTAATATTAAATTTGTTTCAAATTACATGGTTTTTAAAATTAATTTTAATATTAATAAGACATATTTTCATTAGTGTTAATTTCTTTAGTCTCCCACTACTAGAAATTCTCATATTACATAAAATTTTTTTTGTAAATTTTTTAGGTAATTCTTTCGTGAATAATTATTCCTATAAAATTTATTGCGAAAAGTGTTTTATACAAAATATTTTGCAAAAAAAAAAATTTCACAACAAAATTTCAAGTTACACTCTTCTAGAAAAAAAATTATGTATTTCATTTGCCATCTATATTAAAAATGTTATTCCTAATTAAATATATTGTATTTCATACAAAAAGTATTAGTTTAAGAAATATAATAGTTTAGTTTTTATAAAAGAAGAAAACCAAGCTTCTAATTATGTCTTATAGGTGAATATTATTTTTACGTATATAGTTTATAAAAGTTATTATTTTTTTTATAATTTATTTTGTTGGATTAATTGTACTCTATGTGAGATCTGATCAATAAAGATGAATATCAATTAATAGTATATAATGAAGTTTTTGGTTTCTAGATCAAACTCTTTAAGATATATAAATTTTATAAATGTTTTTTACTTTCGAAGTAATCATTATTAAGAAATGCAATATTTTGAGATAATGAGAGTTAATTAAAGTTCATAATTGCAACTGTTGTGAAATGCAAACCCAAGATTAGATACTAGTGAATGACTTAGATGTCTTTGAATGCTACTAGAATTAATTAGAATATTTGAAACTTTGTTAAGTTGAAGAATTTAAAAGTTTGATTTGTACAGGTTATGAATATTTGAACTTATATAGGTAGGCATATTGTTGATTGTTGAATGAATTATTGGAATGTGAGGATTATTATGGGCTAATCTGAAATGTATTATTAGCCTTGATTGTTTTACTGGTGTGATTTGGGGATAGAAAATTAATTAATCTAAAAATAGGTTTTGTTATGAATAAACTGTTGATCGGAAATCTAAAAAAAAAAAGTAATAGATCGTCTAAATTTTTGTTTAATTAAAATTTTTATTTGGGACACTTGAGTATTGTTTAAGTGATATTTAGAGCATCATTGTTGAAGTGTTAAATTAGTTGCTTAAGTGATCGTTTCTTTGTATATGTCCAAGCTTTAGTTTATGATTTGAATAAGAGTCAACATATAAATTCTCTCTCCTTTAGAAATATTTAGTTGTCTAAGTGACTATTTGGACATTCAAGTGAGAGAAAGATCATATCGATTCTCTCTTTCCAAAATATACACCGTTTAAATGCTTGAAGTTACTTAAGCTTCGGGTCTTGCTGCTCAAATACGATTCCACAACTTGAGTGAAGAAGAGATCATATAAGTTCTCTCACCTTTGAACGGAATGACACTCAAACATTATATTGGAAAACAAATGGATGGATGGATGGATTTTTTGCGAGAGGAATTCGTCGAGGAGATTCAACAACAATGAGATCTGAGCTCAACCTATGAAGAGATTGACTCCACTTTCAAACCAAATTAAGACAATGAATTTGTGGGTCTTCCTTCTTATTTGATGCTCAACTTTCTCATCTCTATCTAATGTGAGACTTAGACTCACACTTGACTGCCCAACAATTTCCCTCTCAAGAATGAGTCCTTTCCACATTGGTAAACTTCCCAACGAGCAGAAACATTCCCAACAACGAGTACCTCAATTGTGACCTTATATCATCATTATACCACAACATGATACACTTGCCTAAACTCCTGTCAAGACGACTTTTGATATAAGAAATCCTCACATCTAGGATTCTTCACCCTTATTGTACTTCATTTGAATCGATCATCGTTGGACTAATGAAAATAACACGTCTTGAGAAGTCTTACATCGCCTAAGATAACCTAGGTGGTGGGTGTTATTGACTATATAATGGTTTCTAAGTCCATGATGTTCTTTACCCTAAGTCAAAAACACTTTGAGCTAGTGTTTGACTTTTATTATACTCTTGTAGTAGGGTGTTGTGAGGTGTAGTTAAATTCTTGTTTTGGAGAGTGTGAGTGTAGTTAAATTCTTGCTTTGGAGAGTATGGGTGTACTTGGGGTCAAAGGGTTGAGAGTGTTTTCTGTGTATTATACAAATTTGCACATAATGATTATTCTCTACGGTCATGGTTTTTTTTTTTCGTATTTGGAGTTTCCATGTTATATTCTTGTGTTCTTTGTATTAATCTTATTTTTTTGCTAATAGGGTGATTCTTGGATATAAAAACGATAATGTTCTTAATTGATGATATATTTTTCCCAATAATCACTAAAATAAACTATCAGCTATAATACTTGAGATAGTATTTTAAACTAGTTTTTTTTAGTTTAGTGTTAAGTATGAAACCTATTTTTGAAAAAGAGAATTTTAAATTCATTGATATTTAAATCATATAAATCAGGATAACAAATGATTTAAAATTGAAGAAGGTTATTGTATTAAACTTTGTAAAGTATATGATTTTGCTTGTTAACATACTTATACATATTTTGGTTAGTATAAACTATTATGATTGTAGTTGTTACATGAGTATATTGTAGGTTTAGACAATGATTCAAAATCAACCCACATGATTAAAATATTTTCTTCTTCCTAGAAAAATTATTAATATATTTATAATTTGTATTCTTACTATTTTCTTGGAAATACTATATTAATTAGTAATGTAATGTGTGTATATATGCAAATACCTATATGGATAATATTTATTTATTTATTGAGTTTTATTTGAATTAATTATGAACGTATTTGTTTCTCAAGTTTGTTGTTAAGTTTTTTAGGTACGAAGATTCAAGAAGAAGACTCTTTATTGAAGCAAGTTAAAAAGTTTAAAGAGAGAAAAGTGAAAGAAAAATTAACTTTAGCTTAGCATATGATTTTCTCTAAGTAATTGAGTAAAATAATGAAGTTTTATGGCTGAGTAAATTATTTTGCTGAGCTATATTTTACTAATTACGAAAACTTTTTCCTTGTGTAAATTAAATATTAAAAATTTATAGTGTACTGTATTCTTATCACCATTAAAATAATTTTATGCTGTTTAAATTGATTTTTCTTAATTTAGATCGGAAAAAAGTTAAATTAAAACAAATAAAAATAATAAATATTTTTTAGTTTTAATGTCTTATATTTAGTTAATTTGGGATTAAGGATTCCAAATAAACTGTCCTTGTGGATATTGTTTGAATCAATCTCTATTTTGACGTGAAATTCTCACACCACATTGACTGTATACAGATATGAATTTGGGTAATATTATCCATTTTTTCAATTGGTTTTGAGGGTGAATATTTACATACATGTCCGTCCGCGTTCCCACATACATACCAATACATATCTGGTCTTCAACCCATTCCCGTTTAAATTATTAATGTACCCATAATTTATTGTTGAGTATAATTTTCTCTTCTCTCTTCTGTTCGGCTTGTTCTATATTTACAAATTCATTCATATTTTCAAGGTATTTTTTCCTCTTATCACAACCTTTATTACACATTTCTCTTCTTGTGTGGTTATTTACAAATGAGATATTATCAATTTTAGTGGATAAAATAGATTTTAAGTCTCACATTTTATTATTTTTAATCCTTCTTAATATTTTTATTTATTGTTTATATTTTTTCACATAAAAATGTTTGACTCTCAATTTCAATTGTTTAACCAATCCTTATTTTTTGTTTTATTTTTTTTTTTGTTTTGCTAAAACAATTTTCATATCTAGAAAGTTTTCTCAAATCTCCAAGGTATTTTCCATCTTATCATACCCTTAACTATACTTTTTTTTCCTTTGCACTATAAGGCCTATAATTTCCTGCCCTTATGTTTAAAGGCTACCCCAAATCAATTGGGCCTGGAGCTGGCCCATAGGGTGTCCAAAGCCCCTAAGGCAGCCTAACCCCTCTCATTTCTGCCACTTTGCAAAAAGACAGCCACCTTACTCTCTTCTTTCCCCTCAACAGAAGCTCAGTTAGGGTTTGATCCTTAGTTCACTTCAAGCTACCTCAATCTCGTTTCCTCTCCATGTAAGTTGACCTCTAGTCCTTATACTCTTCCCTTAATCTCTATTTTTCGTGGGTCAATAGAGATTCATGAGTTTAACCTTGTTTTTCCCTCTGGGTCAGTATTTCCAGCTCTTAAATATGCTCTTGGAGCTGCTATGTTCGTGGGCTTAGGTGTCGAAGTAGTTTGCTAGCACTTTCCAAGTAAGGAAAGCTAGGGTTTCGTGTTTGGATGTGTTTTGCTTATTTTTCAATTCTGTTTCGTACTTATGGTGTGTGTATGATGCTCAACCTGATATGAATGTATATTCCACATTATTATGGGTGAATATGTGTACTAGCTTGCGTGAACAGTGGAGGAGATCTGATAATCTCGCCTAAGCGAGAGTATCAGAAAACCCTCCCAGGTGTTGCGCGAGCTGTCGCTCAGGCGACGAGCTCATATTTTGAGCGAGAGCCATCTCGCTCAGGCGGGGAGGTCTCGCCTAAGCGAGAGAGCGCGACAACACCACTGTTCCACTTTTCGAGTTCTCGCCTAGGCGAAGGGAGCTCGCCTGAGCGAGGGAAAGCTCTTGCCTGAGCGAGACTCATCCGCCTGAGCGAGAACTAGGTGAAAAGGTGCGTTTGTTCTGTTTCTTTCTCTGTTTTTGGGGGTTTGCCATATGTTTGGGTTGATTACTCTTTAAAAGCATGAATTGAGTGAAATGCATGAGTAACACGGGTTATGGTCTGTGATGGATAAGTTTAACATGATATTTGGCATAAGAAATGTATGGAAAGGATTGGTTATAAAAGTAGCATGGAATTGGCATGAGAAATGATTCTATATTGATTGGTGAAACATGATTTGTATGTGGTTAGGGCGTAATTCCATGATAGTTTCGTGGTGGTGCCTCATTGGTTAGGGCGTAATTCCATGAGCCTCTAGGTAAAACCTCATAATGGTGCCTCAGTTGGTCGGGATGTAATTCCATGACCCTTGTTTGTGGGAGTTCATGGTGGTGCCTCATTTATATAATTTAGTAAGGATTGAAGGTAATGATTGCATCCTGACACTCAAAAGAGCCAGTTACTCTCACATAGAGCGTAATGACTCGAGTGGTGAGAGTAGCAGAAGGCCTGAAACACTTTAAGGGCTAACCTTGTGTGTGGGGAAAATAAACACTGTAACATTTAGCTCAGTAGAGCAGGAAATGCCACCACAAGTGCAAGCATTCGCTGAATTCGACTAATTATATGTATCCGGATGAGTCGTGTCTTGAGTCTTAGTGTATGGGTTGCAAGTCAGAACATGATTGATTGACATATGCATCTTGATTTATGAAAGTGTATGTAACTGTATGATAAACCGTTTTCTACTCAAGCTTTCCCTTTTGCTTGTTTGATTGTTATGTGTGTGGCTTTCTCTTTTTGCGATGATCATCAATTTATTGATGTGAGTAGATGCGAGAACTACTCGTTGTCAACAGAGAAATGGTGATTCTGCTGCTTAGCCTCTAGGATGGCTTCCGCTTCTCTGAGTTTTATTTCAGGGCTAAGGCCCATGTATTGCCTTGTCCTAGAACTTTAATTGGAATATTTTATATTCCTTACTTTGTTTTGTATTGGTATCTTGGTGTGCCTTGGTTTCCTCTGAGGATTTTGGATATTTATATGGAGTGACGTTAATACTTCGAATCTTCGCTCATTATATTATATTGTGTAATGTTTTCATTTAATTAAGTTTAATTATTAAATGAGACATTACATGCACGATTTTATTCAATTGTGTATCAAATCATTTGACAATTTTATTTAATATTTTTTGTTATTTATTTTTATTATGTAGAATATATACTATTTTAAAAAAATTTATTTAATTTTTTTTTATTTTCTAATTCATTCTCATACATATTTTGCCACTACAATTGTATAAAAATATTTCATTTACTATAATATAATAATTTAATGTTATTGTCATCAATCTTGTTTATACCATTCAACATAGATTGAAGTTCAAAAGATGAAAGATTCGTGTCTAAATTTGAATTATCATTAGTTTAACATTTTTTGTGTACACAACTTCATTTAATATAATATTTATCTGTGTATAAGAAAAGAAATGAGTAAAGAGACATATGAAATATTTTTAAACTTGAATATTTGTTTTATTTTTACATTTTCTTTTAAAATACATTTTAATTTTATCAACTTTGTTTCATTAATACTGCAAAATTTGTAGATGTTTTGGTCTTCATAAAAAAATATTTATGTGTAATTGTGAATTATTTTATATAATTCTTTTACTTTTATCCAATTATTATTTGATATTCTGATATGGAATTTATACAATTATAATTTATTTTTAAATATTTGACACTAAAGATATGAAAATATGCCTTTGTTGTGACAATGAATACTTGATAATATTATGTTTCCTATTATGTAATTTTTATTTTATTTATAAAAAATAGTTAATCGATATTGATATGGCTACAAGGTTTGGTGTACCCGTTACTTGATGGGAAGATGAGATAAAAATCTTATACTCATTGACTATGGAGATGAAATTTTAATTTAAGATTGAGTATGCAATAATGAGAAACACAAAGAAAGATAATAAGATTTTATAAAATGAAACTTAATAATAAAAAAATTATTTATAGTTAAACTTTCTATATTATTTTTTAGACACTATTACCGTTTCTAAATGGAGTTACAGATATCAAGAAAAAGTGAAAGAAAAAAAAAATACAAAAGAAAGAGGTGAAAAATAAATAAGTAAAATTACTTATCGAAGGAATAAAGAAGAATTAAAAAAAGTAATAAAATTATACAAGCATTGTTGATTTAGAAAATAATAAACGGTGGGAAATAAAATAAAAATAAAAATTATTTGATTTTGAAAATACAAAACAAATAAAATTTATATTTTAAAATAAACAAACAAATAATTTATTTTAAAGATTATTTTGGAGACTCCAACCGTTATTTTCTGTTTATTTAATTATATGTCATGCCTTCCGTCTTTTGTTCATATTCCATTTAAAAACAATGCTAAAAGGATAAAAGGAACAACTCGTAGTAGTAGTAGAGAATAAAATAAATACTCTCATTTGTTATTAAAATAATTTAAGGTTAGTACAAATACAAATGCGATAAATCATACATATATAAGTGAAGGCAGTTAAGTTCAGAAGCAATTATTAAAAATGTTAAAGTAAATATGTTAGACCAAGTTAACCAAAAATTTTAAAGTTTTGAAAATAATGAAAATAAGTTACAATAGTAGGTTTTAATCAATTATGAATAATAAAACCAAACAATGTTCATAAATATATAAATAACATTTAAAGAAATGATGAAAATTTGACGAGAGAATTATGAAAAAAAAATACTATGTTTTAATTAAAACTATCAGTAATAAATTTTCAATTTGCAAATAAACACCTGAGATATCATATAAGCTGTATTTCATAATGTAAATTTCAATAAATGACCACAAACTCATCCTAAACTCACAAGAATTCAATAGTCCTAATAAGAGTAGTCTAAAATCCTGTACATTTTTGCACCAGTTTTAAATATAAGAACTGTTTTTGAAGTACAAAAGACATTCAATGAATTACATTCTATTCACTGTTTTGATTTAAAAAGAAAAACATTTTAAATTAATGTAAACAGGAGTAGCATAAGGAGTGAGTGTAATTAAAAAGTATATTTAATTTGTGTGTATAATGATAAAAAAAAAAGGTAATTAGAAAGTGGAAGTAAGAGAGTAAATGAGTGTGTTTAAGGAAGGGATGGGTTGGTCGATAAGTCGAGCTCAAGTGGTTACCTCAACTGAAACCAAGGTTACTGAACCCTCTTTGAATTGCATTGCATCTAGTTAATAGGAGGAGCAGGCAAAAACATAAGCACAAGCAGAAGGAGGGAGTTATGCAGTGACGCTGATGTTGATGGGGACAGAGATATTGAAAGAGAGAGAAAATAGGTTGATGAATAGGGTGTGCTAGGCTCATTTACTAGTGCTAGTGCATATGAACATGACAAGGCTTGTTCCGTTGTGTTGTGTAGCAATGGCAAAGCAAAGCCCTCAATTTTGATGTGCTTTGAAAAGAAAGATGTCCCTGCTGCTGCCACAACCCCAAGTAAGCACCCATCACATTACTGTCTTTCTTGTCAATTTAGAGAGAGACAGCCTAAGACCCTGCAACCCCCCCATGAATGGAGAGAGAAAATATATTACTTTCTCCCTGTCTCTCACTCTCACACGTGTGAGTGAGGTGTGATTTGTTAAAAGAATAGAATAAATAGTAGTAATATAATGACAGCAACTGGTTAAATGAAGAATGCCAGACTCATTGCCTCAGTCTGGGTACCTAACTACTTCAAACTCTCTCTCTCTCTCTCTATTTCTCTCTCTTTCTTCTTTCTCATTCAACCAATGGTCTTGTTAGTGAAGAAAGAATCCTTGTAGGGATAGATATCTATCTCTTGAAACCCTTCACTTCACCACTGGAAGCAAACTTTTGAAACCAAACCACTTTAGCTGTTTTATGTTCTGCAAAAATCTGTTCTCCCCCTTCACTATCTGTCCTGTCAAACTTTCCTCTCATGTTACTCCTCCTCTTCATCGCATGAAATATTCTTCTTCTTCCTCTTCCTGATCCGCGCTTTTTCTACTTTGCAATACTTGAAAACATTCATATCCTTCTTCTTCAGCATTTGTGAGCAAGTCAGAGAAAATGAAAGCGTGGCCTGCTAGTGTTGTATACTCTTCACAAGAAAACCTCACTCGATACGCTTCTTCGTCTTCCTACTCTTCTTCCCCTCCCTCAATGGGAATGGTCTATGCTGACATGGATTCTCTTTCTCTTTGCTCTAACTATGGTGTCGTTTCGTCTCATCAAGATTGTTATGTCTCCAACGGCGGCGGCTCCAACTGGGGTTTGCCCTTTATGAGGGAATGCCTTGGGAGGAACTTCGAGGAACATCCCAACAGTGATGGGGCGGAAGAGGGTAAAGGGTCTGATAGCAGTGACGATGGGGGTGGGGAAGACAGTGACAAAGTTAACCATAATGCTAATAACTTTAACGAAGAGAACCCTAATGAGAATTCTAATAGCGGTTTGGGGCATTCCAAGCTCTGTGCAAGGGGGCATTGGAGACCGGCAGAAGATTCCAAGCTCAAGGAGCTTGTGGCTCTCTACGGCCCTCAGAACTGGAACCTCATAGCCGAGAAGTTAGAAGGAAGATCAGGTTAGAAAACCAGTGCAGATGGTTATCAGATAGATATAAACTCATGCTTCATTTCTTTGCTTAAAGAATTTGTATGATTTGTTTTCAATGTTTTACAGGTGACCCTTTCTTTTGTTATGAATAAATGTGTTCTCATTTATCTTTGTTTCGGTTGATGTTGTGCTTTTAGGCAAGAGTTGTAGGCTGAGATGGTTCAACCAGTTGGACCCGAGAATCAATAGGAGGGCTTTCAGTGAAGAAGAGGAAGAGAGACTAATGCAGGCACATAGGATTTATGGCAACAAATGGGCCATGATTGCTAGGCTTTTCCCTGGAAGAACAGATAATGCAGTGAAGAATCACTGGCACGTTATAATGGCCAGGAAGTACAGAGAACAGTCCAGTGCTTACAGAAGGAGGAGGCTTAGCCAATCTGTTTACAGGAGAGTGGAGGAAAACACATCAAGCAGCAATGTCTCTAGAGACACAACCACTGCAGGGACAGAACCACCACCACCCTATTGTCTCAGTCTCCCCAACGGAGGACTTGGTAACAACAACATGCCAAGTTTCCCATATGCCGCTGCACCCTTCCATGGAGTAGTTCCTCCTCCTGCTGGTGGGGTTGAGTATGGCTTAAATGGCTCACCCCACATGGCTGCTTCCAAAGAAGCAATCTCAACCACCAAGCTGGCCCCTCCTCACATTGCCATGTATCCTCAACAAACACCGCTCGATTTCTTTTCAGGTTGGTGCCCATTTCTAATCCCCACTAAATTTCTCGCCTTCAAATGCTTGTGGTTACAACCTCATTCATTAGCCTTCAAATCACTGTATGTTACTTTTCAAACAAAGTTAAATGTGTAACTTTTTGTGATTTTGTTTGTCTATCTTTTTGGTCTGCTACAGTGACTGATGCAACCCTTTTTGGGTCGCAGCTTAACTAGTCCTCCCCCCAAAAAACTTGCGCATTTATAATCACATTTGTTTCATAATACTATAGTATGTAGCTTAAAGCAGTGGTGTTTGGACCTGCAGGTGGTAGAAGCAATGACATGGTGGGAGAGTATTTTGGCCAGAACCATCAGCAAGCGTCTGGTTTTTACTCTCATTACCACCCCCAATATCTGATGCTAATGCAACAACACCAAAACAATCACAACTTTTACGGTTTCTCAAATTCCACAGCACAGATACTGGGCAGTGAAGCTTCACTATCATCAGTGGCAGAACGCAGAGATGAAGCCATGAGCAGTGACCCCCCAGATGCAATTCCTCCTCCATTTATTGACTTCCTAGGAGTAGGAGCCACATGATCAAAGTTAGAACCGAACAAAAAGCTGCAGCCTTCCCCGGAAGCTCCTCAATATGGGTGTGGTCCAACATTACTGAGAAGCCATTCGAGGTAAACAGAAAGGATAGTTGCTTCAGTTTGGTGACTGTGATCCTTGCGTCACTTCTGTTGAGAATCACACTTCACACCTATCTCTGTTGTGATCTCCTTTCTTTTTATCACATGGGGACCCTCTTCAATAATAAAAATAATAATATTAATTAAATTTGATTACTATAACCCTTCTCTATTCATTTTCATCTTCATGCTCTTTCTTTTCCTTTTAGTTTTTGGCGCTTTCTATATTAACAATCCCATAGGTTAAAATTGTCGACCAGCCAAATGAAGATTGAAACGGATGATTTGGATATTAAATGTGTCCGAGACATTCGTTTGTTACTTAGAATATATGGCTAAGAATAGGAAGGTACTAATTAAAACAAATTGGGAGACAGAAGGACTGATAGGGTGATACGTGTAAGAAGCTAGGAAAGGACAGGAATTGGTATAGTAAAGTAGTGTATGTGTATAGTCTTTATTTTTAAGATTATCGTGAATAAATACGTGTGTTCCTGTTCCCAGTTTCAATTCAATCCAAGGCTTCTTTGACTTTTTTTATTTCGCTATAAAGAAAAGTGGTTTTTGTGAACTGTTTTGGTGGAATGATGATGAAAATAGAAGAAGGGGGTTGGGAATGGGAACTGTTGGGAACATCCTTTTCTCATGGGCCTGTGATGCAATAACTAAGCCACAATTTCAGCATCTCACTCCATCCAATTTATGCATTCAAGATCCCCAACTGTGCAACATCTTCTCCCATCACCAAAATCTCTTTGCAAATTCATGCCACTCACATGACCTTTCTACCTATTTATTTATTCACTAAGTAGTGAATTCCTTTCAGGGAATTCTGGTCACTAACAAACAAACTTGTTAGTTTGGAGACCTATCATACATTTATTTTAACTGTTTCAAACACCATCATAAATATTTCAATTCAACTTAACTCCCACACTTAATGCAAACTCGAGAAAATTATGCTTGGTCAATGACTTTCAACTGCCGTTGTCATAAAAATCTTGGCAGAATTTGAATGTTACTTTAACACAGATGTAGACTAAATTTGACTCTTTCTTTCATGACCGAGACTCAATTTTCTATAATTCGTAAAAGCACATAACAGAACTTTGAAATGAATGTCTCAGGGAGTTCGGTGTTGGATTTTCTCTACATTGTTGTTTACATTGCAATTACACGTTATTTCAGACCTTTTTGTTAGTATTTTTGTTTAATTTTGCAGAAAGTTATTTTTTTTTAGTTTTCATCTTATTTCAATTGATATGAAAGTGAGTATTAACCGAGACATTTACCTTTAATTGATCCCCAACATGCAAGTTTACCATGATGTCAAGACCAAGTTATTCATTAAAATAATGACTAATGTTTGAATGCACTTTTATCATTATTCTAGTACTTTTATCAATTTAATTTGTCTCTACAGGCACTGCAATTTTTACATAAATGTTTAATAAAATGTTATCATTTGGTCACATAATCGTATTAAGGAAAAAGAAAATGTTAAAATTAGTTTATACACAAATGAAACATGTGTTTTTATTTATTAATTTTTGTCTGTGGGTGAAAAAAATAAGTGTCTTAATGGGGGCAACAAACTAGTGAAGCGAGTTTGAACGTGGCATTGCATCGCTGAACCTGTAATTGCATAAAGTTAATTGAGGTTTGGAGGTTATGGAGTTGGAAAACGTCGCCGTCTGGTTTTATTACAAAAGTGACAGTGATGGGTTAAGATGAGAAAACATGAATGTTGTGTCGTGACCCTACCATTACTTGCTCTGCCAAGTAACATCTGACATAAACTACTGTTGAATCGTCATGCCAGTTAGGGTCAAGTGTGTATCGATGTTGGTGTAGGTCATAGGTTGTCGTAGCATAGCATGACGGCCCAAGGTGGTGCCCACGCCCATCCAAAATTTTGGGAACAAATAAGCCCACTTGGGGCTTCAATGAAGCCCAATCTCATTCTCATAATCAATGCCAATGTCCTTTTACGTTCACTCTCAATAAAAGAAACTAGATGGACTGCAATGATTATCACAGCAGCTAATAGTGTCTTCAGGTTGGGAAATTTCTAAATCTTTATTTTTTTTACTTTTAATCTTTATAGTTTTTAAAATTCTCAAACTATTGTATATTTTTATTGTCGAATTAGGAAAATTGGATAAAAATAAAATATTGATGTGATCTTTTCTTTTATCTCAAAGTATTTATTTTCTGTCTCATAATCACTAGTTTAATATTGTTTTACTCATAATAAGAATGGAAATGATTTTTTACCAAAATAACTAAAAAAATGTTAAGCTTAGTTAAAACAATATTGCAAATTCATAGGACAAACCAGTAGTGTACCTGTAGTAGTTGAGTAGGGCCAATGATGGTTATAGGTAGAGATGTGAAGAGGCACCGTGCCTTGTGTTGTTTCTGGCCTTCCATATAAACAATTAATAGAAATAAAGGGACAAGTTAATGACATTTGCCCACAGTTAGATATAAGCTTAAAGAGGGCTAAATATCAAAAGCAAATGGTTGGCTTAGAAGAGACCTCAAAACATTGGCTTTAATTTTAGGCATAGTAGGTACTCGAGATTTGACAATGATGATGATGATGGAGAGGCGATGAAGCACTTCAATCTACATTTTCTTAACTAAGAACTAAGAACTAAGAATTTCATTTCATTTCTTTTATGTTTCACTTAGGAAAATAAAAATTTATGATTTGCTTGACTCACAATTAGTAATTAGTGCATTATTATAATGAGGATTTATAGGATAAGAATCTAGTTAAACCTGAATCTTATTCGCCAAAACATAACAATTTGGTTCATTGTAAGCCTAACTTTTAGTAATCAAATTTTATAATTCATTTACTAGCATTTAGTAACGAGTATAAGATATTTTAATGTAATTTAATGTACAGAAAGTTTATAGATATTCGTGTACTAAACTTTTTTAGGATAAATGGTTTGATTGTAAATGTCTACTAATTAACATCTAGGAGTGAATTTTAATGATAAGAACTATACTCCCATCAACAAATATTCTTTGTATATGTTTATTTGTTGGGATTTTAATTTTTTAAGTTCTTACTAATTTGTAATTGTTTTATATCCTTTTTATAAGAGTAAGTTGAATGATGAAACAAGAGAATAGATGTTTCTATACAGGAAGAAAGAATAGAAATATTTGAAGATTATATTTAAGATTGCGCTAGATCCTTTTTCTTTAATAATCCATATAAAAGATTCTAATTCATAGTCCTACAACAGAATATGTTTCTATTTTAAGAGCAACAACAATTATTTTCTTTGAAGATATAAAAAGACATCAAGTGAAGATCAAAAGAATAATAAATTAACGTGAGATAATACGAAGAAGAAATTGAGAGAAAAAAATATACGAAAAGTAAGAAAGAAAGTTAGAAGAGATACACAAAAGAAAGAGATATAATGTGTGTTTACAATATCTTACATACATAATCCGTAGTACTAAGATATCGTCTAGTCAGTACAATCATCGAGAGGGTGAAACCCTTTTGTAATATTCTTCGTTGTGTGAAGTTATTTGTTGTCAGCTTAATTGTTGTCTCTATGGAGAGTGATTACATAATTATCTTGAAAGTTCTTAATCTCAAGCTGAGATTAAGAAGTGTTACACTTAAAGAGAGAGGTTTATACCGTATAACCTAGAGAGTTGTGTACTCGTGTAACTTGAAGAAGTTTTTGTAGTTGTGTATACTCATATAACTTGAAGAGATATTTGATCTTTTTGCTTTAGGTTCTTTTACTTTTTGTGTTGTGCAAAAAAGAGGATGAGACTCTATCTAACAATCTAAGAGCCTATTGTCTCAATACTAGATGTACCCTATTGAAATATATATAAAAATCTTTAAAGGATGTCACTACAAGAAGAAGACCAAAATCGGTGGTAATTATCAACGAATTATCGATAAGCAATTTATCGATAGATTTTTTACCTTTGGTAATTCGTTAGTAAATTCGGATTATCGATGAATTTTTGACATTGTTGACGGATTTTGTATGTTGGTAATTAACTATTTTCTTATAATGTATGTGAAGAATTTGCATTGTTTGAAATTTTATTTTTGTGAAGAGGTACATTATTGAATAAACTATTTGAATTTTGTTGAGAAGACTTGACAAAGGCTAATTAACATAGAGGTTTTAAAGTCTTAAAATGATGAAAAATATAAAGATAAGGGTATTCAACTTATAAAAGGTTAGAAATGTGTGTTGAAAAGAAGTAGAGCAAACACTTTCATTAGGGTTGGGCAAAATATACCAAACTGCACTGCACTACCAAAAACTACACTAAAGTAAAAAATAGTTCATCTGAACTACACTGAACTGAAAAATAGTTCATACAAACTGAAATGAACTGTTTTTTTTTTCTAATAAACTGAACTGAATTGCACTGCACTATAATATGAACTGAACTGTTATAAACTGAATTGTTTTATGAACTGCACTACGTTTGAACTGAACTACACTATTTTTTAACTAAGCTACACTATTTTTGAATTGAATTGCACTACTTTCGAACTTAACTACATTGTTTTTGAACCGAATTACACTAATTTTGAACTGAATTGTACTAATTTTGAATTGAATGACACTATTTTTTGAATCGAATTGCACTGATTTTGAATCAACTGCACTATTTTTGAACCAAATTGTATTATTTTTGAATTGAATTGCACTGATTTTGAACTGAACTACACTAATTATATATGATTGTACTACGCAATAATAATATAACTTTTATAATTTGAAAGTGCTTAGAAAATAATACTTGAAATATGTATCATACTTCAATACACCAAAATCAAAATATTAATACATCTTAATACATAGATTCTCCATAAATCGAAAAGGAAGCTCGGACTTCACAAACATCTTCACCAACTTCATTCGAGATGCATTTTTGTCAAACTTAGAAATAGTTGGTGAAGGGCCAACACTGGCCCCTTCTGTAACTGATGATGACAGTTTTTACCTTCTGAATGCTTCTGTAGTTCCCTTTTGAATAATATCCATCGTTAAAGTTACAACTCCATGCCTTAGTTCCTTGGTTGCACATCAAGATTTAGTTACAATTACCGAATATTGCATGCAATATTTGTAAATAACAACATTTAATGAATTATACGTTTTTTTTTCTGCAATATTCTTTTATAAGAATAGATCCCCAATTTTAAGATTTTCTCTTCCACTAATCAATATTCCCATAAAGTAAATTATTTCTGAACAATAATTAATTTAGTCAACTATCTAATTTCACACGCTTATTCGATCCTAGATTCAAAATATTAATCCATCACCCTTTGTTAAATAAACCTCGAAGATTTAATATAACAAAAGTTTATAGAATATAATTCTATGCAAATTTAAGAATACTAAATAAACTTGAATTTATAAATATTTTTCAAACTTTGTTATGATATTAAACATTAGTACTGAGAAATATTAAGATCGTTCAAATATGATAGTAAGAAATACATTACTTATTAAACCTTACATTTACCTAATTTCCATTTTCATATATTATTAGAAACTCTTCATTCATTTAATATTTTATTTCAAAAATCGATGTTATTATGACATTTTTATTGTAAAAAGCACGTCATTAAATATTAAATTATATATGATATAATATATTTGTTATTTATTTTTATAAAAGAAATTATTTTATAATTATTTATTTACTTTAGTTTTCATTTTTTAAAATTAATATTAATAAATGTTTAGATATTCATTCATTATGAGGTGCAAATAGAGAAAGTACATCGTGAGTTGTCATTTCTAAAATAGTGATTAACCAGGACAGAGAGAGTGTGTGAGGTAAAGAGTGTATCGCAAAAATGGAGTGTATCGTTACCTATCTAGAAACAGAACACGAATGAAGAAAAATTGAAAAAATTATAGCTGGACTTCAGTTCAGTGTCTAATTAACCAATAACAATGCAGTTTTTTTTTAAAATTGAACTGATTTACGAATCAGGTCAATTAACATTATAAGTAGTTCAGTTATTTCCAATTTTTATAATTAACTATAGTTTAACTTTCATGATATAGTTAACCATCCACGATGTCTATTTACAATAAGGAGATATACATGGTGGTTAAGTATTTGTGTAAAATGCAAATATTTAACGAATGAAAGAAAAATTGAACATATTTATTATATGACCAAGGTTTTTGGTTAGGACAATTTGATTATAAGTTTTTTGTTTTTACCATTAAATTAACTCTATTAATGTTACATTAATTTTTATTTATTGTTTATAATATTATTCAACATGAACAATAATAAATGGTTATTAATAATGACATGAAAATGGTTAAAAATAATCATATAACTTTTTTCACCATATTATTAAGACAAGACGAATAATTTTGCAACAACCTTGAGGCAACGTAATTTTTTGAAGTGAGTAATGTGATTGTTCTGTTATACATCTCTTTGTTAGATACAAAGAAAGACAGATGTTTATAAAATGTAGTTTCTTCCAGCATTTGTAAAGACAAAATTAATAACAAAATTTAGAATTTCTTTAAATATTTTTAAATTTTAAAAAACAAAGAGTACTTTATTATTTAATATAAAAAAAAATTTCATTCCTTTTAATGTAAAAAAAATTCTCATTACTTTTAAATAGGGTGAAATATATTTTTAACTTATTTTATAAATGTAAAAATATTCTCATTACTTTAAATAGGGTGAAATATATTTTTGACTTATTTTATTATTGAATATGTAAATATATGAAAAGTTGGTAGGACCTATAATTAGTCAAATATATAAAGAGAAACTAAAAGTCAACTTATACAAATAATTCTTTTGAAATATCAAAATATTTCTCTTACCCTCCAATTGGGTAGGCCTTCATACAATACGAAGCCCATAATCGGCCCTGGATGAGACGACTAATGATCAAAACTAACTTACTTCAGTTTAGAAACCCATTTGTCTCGTTTAAGGTTCCTGGACTATTATAATACTTCTACATGATTTGGGTCTTTTTTTTCTACACCTCCAAGTATCTGCACCCCCAAAATTTCTCTAAATTACCAAAATACCCTTTCATCATTTAAAGAAATTCACAGACATCACATCCTCAAAAATACTTCCGGAAGTCAAAATATATGACTTCCGAAAGTCAAAATATATCACCAAAAATCAACTTTCGAAAATTAAAATATATCACTGAGTCAACTTTCGAAAGTCAAAATATATCACCGAAAGTCGACTTCCAAAAATCAAAAATCATTACCGAAAGTTGACTTCCAAAAATCAAAAAGCTTTACCAAAAATCGACTTTCGTAGATAAAAAAAATTAAGTCAGTTTTAAAACACATATTAAAAATTATAAAACATATAAATTAAAAAATAAATTACTTTAAAAAATAAAAATATGTTATAAAAATACTAAATAAAAAATTAAAAAATAAAATTGAAAAATAATTTAAATTAAAATAATAAAATTTTAAATTTTTAAAAAATGAATATATATATATATATATATATATATATTTTTTTTTTCTATTTTTATTTAAATTTAAATTATTTTTTAATTTTATTTATTTGATTGATATTATTACAATTATTTTATTTATATATTTCATGTGTATAGTATTTAATATTTTGTTTTTTTTATTTAAAATTTAATATTATTTTAATTTTACTTATTTTTCATATTTATATTTTTTTCAGTATATTAAATAATATATATATATATATAGATATTAATATTTTCAAAAAAATATATATTAGAAAATATAAAAACATAAAAAAATAAATAAAATAATAAACTAAAAAAATTATTAAAAGTTAAAAAATATAAATTTTAAAAAGAATTAAAAATATTCAAAATAAAATTTGTTTTATGACTTACGAAAGTCAACTTTCGAATTTTTTTGACTTCCGGAAATATTTTTTGACTTCCGGAAGTCGACTTTCGGGAATATTTTTTGACTTCCGAAAGTTGACTTTCGGTGATAATTTTTGACTTCCGGTGATATATTTTGACTTTCGGAAGTTATATATTCTGACTTCCGGAAGTTGACATAATTTTGGGGGTGTGGTGTAAGCGGGTTTCCTTAAATGGTCAAAGGGTTTTTTGGGAATTTAAAGAAAGTTTGGAGGTGTAGAAGAAATTTTGGAGGTGCAGGAAGAAAGACCCCATGATTTTATGTAATTTATATAGATCAACAGTGCAAATGTAAAACAAAAACATGTTATTTTTTGAATTTTATTAAGATAAACTTTTATGTACTTCTAAGTGAATTTTTTCAATACATATATACTACAGCAATAATATTAATAATAAATGTTTTTGTCCAATATTTTTTAGATGTTTAAAATCCATCTTAAAAATGAATCTAAAAAAGTTTTTATTTACTCGTAACATAAATAAAATATATTAAATTATGAAATACCAAAAAAAAAAATTAAACTGTACATTTTTTTCATCTATATAAAATTTTACATACATAATCTGAATAATAAAAACGTGAAATTTAACAATTGAGTAAAATGTATTTTTATTTTACAGAAAGTTGTTGAATATAACGTCCCAAAAAGTGGATAACCTAAAATTAATAATACGTCGCATACACAAATATTCAGAGAATACAGAGTTTGGGGTATGGAGGTATAAAGTACACCAAACATATCCATAACCAATAAAAAGAGGCCCACATGGCCTAAAACAAGTACAATGGTTCAAAAGTAGCACAAAGTCTTATCCAAAACAAGAGAAAATTAAACTACTAAAACTCCATCAGTTGTGGGCTCCATACTGAGCCCGATATTCGTCCATGACCATCAAGTTGTGGCATCCCTATTATCATTACCATTGCCAGGGGTCTCACATTTGCTCACATCAATAAAAATTTATGATCATCGCAAAGGAGAAAGACCACACACAAACATACAAGCAAGTAGAAGGGTAAGCTAGTGAAAGAGATTTTTATATCATAACACTCAACATGCACCTTTCAAAATCAAGCATAAATAGCAAACATCCACACATGAGATACCAAACCAATTAAGACTCTTAGACTTGACCATCCGGATACGTACAATGAGACACCACCACGAGACCGTGGAATTATGTCCTAGCAGTGAGGCACCACCACGAGGCCTTCGTGGAATTACGTCCGTACATGAGGCACCACCACGAGGCCTTCATGGAATTACGTCCTGGCCTTGAGGCACAATCACAATACCCTTCTGGAATTACGTCCTTATGTTGAGGCACCACCATGAACTCTCACTAGGAGGGTCCATGGGATTACGTCCATTAGATGAGGCACCACCATGAGCACTCACTATGAAAGTCATGGGATTACGTCCTACCCATACCTTATCCATGTTTCACCAACCACTCATAGAGTTCTCATGCACATCAATCTCATGCCAATATATATATACCAAACTAACCACACATATATCACACCAAGCTCATGCCAAACACATCAACTTCCAGCCCCAATATAACATATAGAGTATATATAGCATCATAACTTGAACTATTTAAAGCACACATCAACCAATCATGTGAAGCATACATATATACACTCAACTCTGCTAATCTCGCTCAAGCTAAAGAGCTCTCGCTCAGGTGAGAGGAACCTCTCGTTGAAGCTACCTGCTCTCGCCTGGGCGAGACTGCAATAGAGGGCACATCGAGGTCTCGCTCAAGCTAGCCCAACTCGCTCAGTCGAGACTACTCTCACTCAGGCGAGTGGCCTTCGCTTAAGCGAGCCCGTGAGGGGGTGAGGTACTACTGTTCTCGCTCAGGCGAGAGCTCCTCGCTTAAGCGAGAACTTTCATTTTTAGGGACCAACCCGCTGGCCTGGGCGAGTTTAGCGAAACTCACTACCCTCGCTCGTGCAGAACCAGATTCAAATCATCATAACAGTACAAGCAACATGTTATCACACAATAAATAGTATACTACGTCTGAAATTGATTCATTCCTAAAATTGATTCTCAGTTTTGGACACGTAAAAGTGCATTATCCGAGTTTCATTCTTGTTAACTTCATATTTTCTATCATTTGGGGGTTTATATACTTGACTCTGCTCAAAGGAATATATTTTAGTAAATTACCTCTACCAAAAATTTTAGTAAATTTTGGAAAACGTTGGATATGTTTGTTACAATCTTTTAATTTTCTTTTAAAACTAATATATTGTATTTCCCTTCTACACACAATCATTTAACTACGAACGACTTATTTTAAATCTTTAGTTGTGTTTGATTGTTGTGTTATGCAGAATGTTTGACACCTGATTCTAATTATCTGTATTTTCAATTTTCTTGTTAAACATTTGTTTATGTATGTTGATTACATTTTCTAAGAGGTAAGGAGAAGTTCATTCTATAAAGTTGTGTGATTTTTCCGAGTAGCTTTAGATATATTCATTTCTTCTCATTGCATAAGGTATTATTCAAGATGTTGAGTTCTTCTAAAAATAACTGGAGACTAGACTAGTGTTGTTGGTTGTAAGTCATTTGAAATAATTGATAGATGAATATAAGGTTGAGAATGATCCCCACAACAGTTTCAAGTGTGAAAATGAAATATTAATGGTTAATTTTGCAAGATTTAGGAAGCAATTTGTCCAAATTTTCCTCTATAGGATAGAAAAGTCCAAAATACTTCAAGCTCAACTTCTGAATTTGTATGATGCAAAACAGTGTTGTATGTAAGGTTGCAACTTTATCACAACACCTTATCACTTATCTTAAAGTAAACTAAGGATAAAAGATCTAAATTTTGAAATTCAATCTATAACAATCTAAATTTATATTATTTTAATTTTATTTAAGTGAATTTATTTTAAATTCGAATTTATATATTTAGATTTTAAATTCAATCTACTTAATTAGATTTGGATTTGATTTAGATTGGATATTTTTTTGGCTTTTGAAAATCTAGAATAAATGTGCGTCTAAGTCAAGCCATGACGAATGTAAGACCCGAGGAATTTATCTAATTAAATAAATAATTATTTAATAAATGCGGGTAGTGAAAACCTTTATAGCATTTAATGCTAATCTTTATGATGTGGAATCTCAAATGGTTAAATGGTTGAGAGTACTTGATTGTGTTGAAAGAACTTGGGTTCGAGTCCTATGTATGCCAATTGTGTATTATTTTATCCTAGATTTATAGGAATTATCAGGAAACCCTAGATGTTAGAGGAGGCAGCCAAGGGGACTGGAAAACCATCTCATAAGGGTTTTGAATGGCAATTAAAACAATTTTTATGGTATTTTCGTTTTCTTTCCATTAACCATAATTAAGGCTTAGTTAAGAGGCATATTAAGGGGGAGAGTGTGTTTTTGGAGTCTACCATTGGTGAGTATTGTAAGGAGAGAAAATTCAGAGTAACAACTAAGTTTATGAGTGAGAGGAAGAGCTCAACTGTGGAAGAGCAAAGGAGGCCAGTGTTGATCAAGGGGGAAAGATTGCCAAGTTTAGGGGAGCTAGACTCTGTAAATTTAATTTGTGTTATTCTTTTGCATGATAGTATGTATGTTTGGATGTTTCAGTGTTGCTTAACACGTGTAATTGCGTGTTTCTGGAATTTTTCCAAAAATTGCCTAGCAGGCCTTCAGAGCCGCCAAGCGACTCATTTGATTGTACTGAGTTTTTGGGATTTTCTCAGAAATCGTCTGGCGACAAGAACAGGCTGCCAGGCGACACAACTTTTCTCACCCAATTTCTGGGCTTCTACCGACTCGAGCAAAATTGACTCGACTTTGGCATTTTGGAGGTTCTAGGTTAATTCTGATCGGAGAAGAGGAGGGTTTTATTTATGGGTAGATTGTTGGATGCTAGGAATTGATGAATTACGGTATCAATTAAATTTGATTGGAGAAAATTGTATGAACGTTCTTATAGGGTTTGGAAATTGAGGATTTTATGTTACTAGATTAATTGATGTATGAATTTCAGGAAGAATTGCTATGTTCGAATTAAATTGATAGTTAGAGCCTTTGGATGTACATAGTGGCGGATCTTCGACCAATATTTTGGAGGTGCCAAAATTTTGGTTGAATTACTTTTTTTATCCATTTTTTATTCCAAAAATGTCAAGTTGGTCATCTAGGGTATTTTAGTCTCAATTTGGTCCTGATATTTTAAAAATTGATGCAATTTGATCTTTTTCGTTAGATTTTTTGAAGCAGAGCAAAAAAATTTCATCAAAATTGACATGAAGATCATGTTAATTACACCAACAAAACAAACCATCCTTATTCACAACTTTATTTTTGATGAAAAACATTGATTCGATTCAAGAAATTAACAAAAAAAGAACAAAAATGCATCATTTTTTAAAAAATCGGGACCAAACTAAGACTAGAAAAACTAGAAGACAAACTTAATATTTTTGAACAAAAACAAGAATCAAAAGAATAATTTCAAAATTTTTATATAAACTAGTAAAAACATGTATTTACTACTTTTATAATAATAAAATTATAATTATGTTATTATTATAATTATAAAATTAAATATAAATATTTTTTATAATTTTACTATAATTAATTTTTATTTATAATGATTAAATTTAAAACAATAATCAAATAAAAAATAGTTAAATTAAACAAATAATCATTTAAAAGATAATATTAATAAAATAACTATTTTTATTTAAAAAATATTTAAAAGGTAAAATTAAAAAATTAAAAAATAAATATGGACAACAAAAGGAAAATATTTTTTCTTATTTATATATATATATATATATATATATATATAAATTTATTAAACTATCAAATATATAAAATATATTAAAAATATTAAATGTTTAGAAAATATATCAAAAATTATATATTAAATATATAAATGTAAAAAAAATGGGAGGCCATGGCCCCCCTTAGTCTCTCTTAAGGTCTGCCAATGGATGTACGATTGCATGACTAGATTGGGGAAGGAGGCAGAAGGAGAAGTTTTGGAATTTTTAAGGGTTCTATTGCAGGTGCATAAGAATCTGGGTTTCCTAGAAACTGATGTGCCGCCTGGCAGGACAAAATCTACCGCCAGGCGACGGTGTAGATCACAAGGACAAGTTTTGTTTTTGGGCGTGATGGGATTGGGTCAGATTTTGTGGTAACTTGTGGATAAATAGTTATGAAAATTGGGGAAAAGACAGTTCATGAATATATTGGGTGTTAGAGAAAAAAGCAAGATTAAAGAATGGATTAGGGGTTGGAGACTTGGGTGTAATGGGTATTATAGCTAGTGTGTGGTGAGTTATAAAAAGTTGTAGTGATTAGTCTGAGTTAATCATAGGCAATGGGTTTTTGTTCTCAGTTTTAAATTATAAGGAAGTTGATCTTAATTGAGAATAAATGAGCATATGGCATGTTAAAAGAATAATGCAATGTGATAGAACAAATTTGGAGAAAAGGGATGTGTTGTTTAGGACCATAACAAAAAAAAGGTACAATTAGGGGACTATGGTATGAGTTTTATGCAGTGGGTGCATCTAATTAAATTTAGGCATTTAAATGGTCTAAGTAAGTGGAATTTGTAACGTCCCTACTGGAAATTACTAAATTAAAATAATTAAATAAGAAATTAAAATCAAACGACATAATTTTATTATTCACAAACGCATGAAAATTTAAAACATTATTCAGCGCGCCATAATTTTAAACAAAACCACAGTAATAACATTATTCCAAGTTCCAAGATCCGAAGAAATAGTCAAAAAAACAAAATAAAATCCCTAGCTCAAAGTTCCCCAAGCTAGCCCTCTCAATGTCACTATGCATCCACAACATCACTTGGAATATCATCTGCTCCCGTGTGACAAGTCACACGATCATCACCAAACACAAACATAAAGGGTGAGCTTATAAAAAATTAACACATAAGTTAATATAAATCAAAACACACCCCCACTGTTTTATTCTAGTTAATTTTAGCCAAGACCTTAATGCCCCAAGACTTTTCAACCTTCAATTCACACAAACACAAGTCATCTCACACAAACAAGTCTCAACCACTTGAGCTAGTACTTTTCCACATCATAGCAATCTACATTAAATTCCATAAAGGCTCCTATTATCCGCATTTATTAAATAATTATTTATTTAATTATTTAAATTTCTCGAGTCTTACAGAATTAGAGATATAAATCCATGTAAATATGGGTGAGATGAACTCCAACTTTTGGAAAGAGGTTTGGTGTGTCACTATGAGCTGAGTATCTTGTAGTGGTACTGAGAGGAATTGGAGTTTTGTTACATTGGGAAAATAATCAGTAAGCTCATTGTATTGGTCTAACGCCTAACGGTAAGATTGTAACTGTGAGGTGATAGCTACAATTTTAGGGTGCTGCTATGACGGGTGGTGTCTAGTAGTGAGGGTCGTTCCGCCAGGCGATACCTGCAGAGATAGTAAGTGGTAAGGCGTTTGGCGCTTGGCGACTGGCGACTGATAGGTGCCGCCAAGGGGTCTACAGTTGGCTTTTGCTTGGCGGCTCTATAGTAGTGCCAGACGATATTACAAGGGCATAATGTTTGTATGCGTTGAATGTGCGTGGTCTACAAGGCTTTGGGTGATACCTTAAAGACGGACTTGCTAGAGCATTCCTTGAGTTGTGGCTCGGTATGATATCCCTTAAGTTGTGGCTCAGGATAAAGGGTAAACATGTGGCATTCCTTGAGTTGTGGCTCGAAATGATATCTTTTGAGTTATGGCTCAAGATGGCGGATGAACACGAGCATTCCTTGAGTTGTGGCTTGGATTGACAAATGTTACTGATGTGAGTGTGCGAGTTGTGGCTCATACAGAGGGTCTCCACTAGATTGAGCAATCACAGGTTATGGCCAGTGATGTGCTAATCTTATGTCGAGAGTACAAACTATGATTTGTATTGGGAACTCCATATGGCGTTACAGAGTGTGGTCCGTAGCATGTTTTTCCACACGTGTTCTACAAGTTGTGGCTTGTAGGTGGTGCCAACAAAGAGTATCTTGAGGTTATCATCTAAAGAGGTAGAACGCAGATAACATGGTGGTGGCCATGTGGTGTAGAGTTAGAGGATAGAGTTCCTCTAATGAGTGTGTGCATATACTTGTATTGTATGAATACATGTTTATATTGTTAGCTCGCCCTATTTGCTTATGTTTGGCGATGATCGTGTAATTCGTTACACGATAGCAGATGATGTTGCAGGTGACTCTGGTGAGGCCTAGATCGGAGCGGGGTAGCCTGGGGATTTTATGTTTCAGCTTATTGTCATTATTTTTGTAAGTCGGTTTTAAAATCAGTTTTGAAATTGTAAAACTTGGAGCTTAATTTACGATTATGGTTATTATGACGTTTGATGTATGGTTTTAATTTTCCCGCATTTGGGGAAATGACATTATAATAAATGAGGTTTTGTTTTTATTTCCTGTTTTATTTATTAAAATTAGTTATATCTAACTAGGATGTTACAACCTACGTAGATTTGAGTCTATCCAGGTTGAAGCTCGAACCGAATCAACAAACAAAAGAAAAGAGCTGAGTTCACCAGGATTAAAGGGTTAAGTTGAGTCGGCCTATGCTAAATGTTAAGATGAGTCTATTAAAGGATAAGATATATGTAAGATAAATTTTAAAAGTTATAAAATAAAATTAAACACTCGGTCACTGTAAGCATCTCAACAAAATATCCTTTTTTGTACTATCCTTAAATCTATCTAATATTATAAGACTTATATAATTAAAAACAACAATTTATTAAAAAGAAACAAGAATAATAGATACTTTGAGATAAAAATGATATAATAATGAATTAGTAATAACTAAATTTATGTTGTTCAATAATAGAATTAGACCTTAAAATTGTGTTTGTGATTATAAAAGAACATTCCAACCTTGGAGCATATAATGGTTAATGGTGGTTTTTTAACTTAAAAAAAGAAAAAAGAAAATCTTGGAAAAATTTATCATTAGAAAATTCAACATGTAGAACATTTTTTCGAAAATGTTTCTTATATAAGAAATGTTTCCTTCAAGGTAAGAACACGAAATTTAAAATGAAATTAAACAGATTTCTAATCAAAAATGTATTTCAAACACAATTAAATAAAAATATAAAATATAAAAATATAACTTCTTAAAGGTTAAACTCTTGTCTATTGAATAAAATTAAATACACATTTCTTAAAATTAATATTAAACTATATAAATTATAAATCACTACAAGAAAATGGCTCATTAACAATTAATTTTAATGATTAAAAAATTGTTAGTCACAATAGTGATCCATTTATATATCAATTTACAAAATAAAAAAATATTAGTTAATGGAAAGGAGTTGATTGAAAAAATATAACGAAAAGTAAGACCAAATTGAAAACAATTTCAAAAGTAGGATCAAGGTGAAAAAAGTCGACCAAAACTAAGACCAAATGACTATTTAAGCCTAATTTCAATCTCCAACTTCAGTTTCGTTATTTAATTCAAATTCCACCACAAATCAACACTTATTATGTATTTAACTGTAAATTGCTAGCTTGTATCGGACATATGCATTTATGTGTCCATGTTTTAATATTCACTTATAATAGGTATAATTTATTTTAAAATTTTGGAAAAAATAAATTTAGCATCTAACATACACTATAAGAAAAAAAAACTGAATTTATCCATGGTCACACTCTCTGTTGATAATAATTAAAATTTGTTGATAAATCAAAATTACCGATGATTAAATTCATCAGTGAAATGTTCATAGATAAATTTTAATAATGGATAAAATAATTTTTTGGTAATTATTAAAGACCAGAATTCATTGGTAATCAATCATTGGTGATTAACGATGACCAAAATCTCTCGGTAAATATTTATTAATAATTTCTGATGGATTTTGATAATTCGGTAAAAAGTTCTCGGTATTAGGTTTTTTTTATTCTTCCTCCTCCTCTTTTTTTTTCTTTTTCTTTCTCTTCCTCCATCTTTATCAATATTGCCTTTGCCTTTGTCGTCATTGCCTCCACCTTTCTTGCTACCTTTGTTGTCTGCACAAACGTAGTAGTCCCCTTCTCCTCCTCTTCCTCTTCTTCTTCCCACTCCTCCCATTTCTTCTTTTCTTGCTCCTCCTCCTCCTCCTCCTTTTTCTTACCTACTTTGAATTAATTTATAACAAATATTTCTTTAAATTTGACAAAAAAAAATGGATGTCCATTTTAACAATGGAATTACTGACATATTTTAAAAAAATATAATTACCAACAAATTTTAAAAAATTTGATTTACGAACAAATTTAAAAAAAATCAATTGATGATGGATTTAAAAAAATCATTATTAAGATATTAACCAACAAATTAAAAAAAAAGCAGTATAAATGAATTTATTGAAAAATTTTAGAATGATATGGTCAAAGTTCATAATTGAAATTTCGACTTCCATATTATTGATGAAATTTACTTATGATATATATATATATATATATATATATATATATATATATATATATATATATAAAAAATATTATAAATTACTTATAGATTTGTTGATAAATATTATCGATGAATCCATTATTGACAACAATATTGTCGATAAATTCATTAATTGTTTTATCAACAACTTTTTTCATCAATACAATTTTGTCACTGAAATTTTTTTTGTGATTATATAATTTTGACTTATACTTAATAACAATTTATGTTCCAATGAATATCATTAAAATAATTTTAGTAAAATAGACCAAATGAAATACGATTTAGAAAAATGCTTCTATTATTGATTTAGTATATTTTCAGATGGAGTTATTGTATGCACATTTGATGTATTGTATTGTAAGACGTCACCAAAGTTTAGTACAATTTGAAATTTTGATTCTTTTGGATTTGTGATTCATGATTTATTTTTTATTTTTATCTTATATATTTATTTTTCAATTTTAGGTATTAAATTTTAAAAAATCGTAATATTAATTCAATTTTCAACTTTATACACATTTTATGTTTTAATTTCAGCACAATTAAATCTTTACTAATCATATTCATTTAAAATATCATAAAAACGATTTAATTAATCGAAATGTAAAACATAAAATATTAAACATATCTAAAATTGAGAATTATATAAAAAAATAATATTTTTTTAAAAATTGAAGAACCAAAATCACAGGAAAAAAAAAGAAAAACCAAAATGACTGATAAAAAGTCAAAGAAAGAGCAAAGTTATCATTCATTGTTTATTTAATTGTTATATATTTTCCTTTAATTTATTGTTTATTTCCTTTACAAACAATATCCCAAAACATTTTTTGAGCAACTATATTGAATCAATAATAATGATTATCAAGTGGCGAACAAGATGAGCAACATATATTTGTATTAATGATGATCAGGGTGAATTAGCATAAGAAAAAAATTGAAAACAGAAAGTTTGGAAAATATTTATATATAGTAAAGTAGCAGCATTTGATGAAGCCAAAATGAAGATATGGTGACAGATTTAGAGTTGTACCAGAAATTTAGGGAAGGACAGGCAAAAGGGTGCAACAGACAGAAAGGGCATCACATGAAACCAGGTGGGTCCCTCAACACCAACTTCTCTATTATAATTTGTGGTCTCTTTTACATGACAGCAACCTATGAAATATCTGTGCTTCGACCCTGACTTTGATTTCAGAGACACTTGTAGCACAGTTGATACAAGATAAAACTTGCTTTAACAACCCACCAAAATAATTGGCCAGGGCTCAATTCACAACTAAAGAAAAAGTAACCAAGAATAAAGAAAAGGGAGAAAAAGATAAAGGTTGCTAGCTTTATCTTCTCTTTCTACTTTTGGATTCTATTGGAAAGTGTTTCGACTATTCCCGCACTTGTTCGAGTTTATCTGCACAACTGCAGGCCACCTACGGCCACAAAAGTTAAACATTAAATACACGTAATACCACACAAAGTTAATTATGAAAGGAAAATAAATACTTTTTCACATTAAGTAGAAGTAATAGCACAGAAATATGAGAGGTAAATATTTTTTTACATTAAATAGACATCATAGCACAGGAAGTTAATTATGAAAGGAATATTTTTTTTTTTCACTTATAAGAACAGTTGACAACCCATTTTTAAGAGAATTTTGATCATCACAAAAATTAAATTTTATATTTATAAAAATAATTGAAATTTTGATGATATAAATTTATATTATGTGTCTCTGTTTATATCATTTGAAATAAAAATAGTATTTTAAGTTTAGTTTTCAAAGCAATAAATATCTTTGTAAAAACTATTACTTATTAAAAAATTATTTGTAAAAAGTTAAATATTCAAATAATTAAAAGGCGAAAAAGAAAAATTGGTCTCCAATCTGTTATGATGATGGATTGATAAGCCCTATCATAATTTACACTTTCAAACATTTTTAGAGATTTTATCAGAGAGTGATTTTATTTAATTTGTCACAATTTTTTGGATAAATAAATGGTTCTGTGAGTCGTAGAGTACGGTGACGCTAATATTTACAAATTTGTAAGTATATACAATTCAAATAGACAAGTTTCTCATATTTTTATTAAAAGAATTATTGTACATAAGTTAAGTTAGTTAATTTGATTTTTATTTATAAATAACATTATAAATGGTTTAATATTTTAACTTAGTGTATTTATTTATACCATTTTTATAATAATATAATTTATTTATGTTTTGTAAGTATAATTTTTATCATGGGTTTAGTATGATTTATAATATTTTGTATTTTTTTAAATTTATTTTAATAAAATTTTATATGATGAGGAATGATTGATGGACGATGGTGTGTCGGTCAATGGTGAACTTGGATAAAAAATTCAGAGGTGTCAAATTAGATTTTTTTTTATATATAAATTATTTTATTTAATTAAAAAAAAAGTTTTTTTAATTAATGTAAAGGCATATGTCATGAAAATAAATATTGTGCAGAGACCAGTTAGTAATTTCTAATTTGATGAGGGGCCAAATTAGAAATACTAAAACTTAAGTAATTCAGATTATAAATGGTCGTGGTCCCCTTCTGAGAGCACACACAGAGTCATAACGTACTCTTCCTGTTCCTTTCTCCCTATCCCCATCAAGAGAGAAAACCTAAGGGAAATAAAGGTGCTCTACAAGAGGAAGATCACTGTATCATTAGTGCTCTCTAATATTATCGTTATAGTAAATTCAGGTACGCTTCCGTTTACTTTTTACAACATGATTATCAGTATGGAATATTGTTTATGATTGATTGTCAGAATCAATAATAGGATCATATTCTGCGTTTTTATGCTTACACGATAAACATCTGGTTCATTATCCTCCATTGGAGTGGAGTGTCAAAACATAGAAACCACAATCTATGAGCAAGAGAGGTTGGGGATTTAATTAACGTTAGCAACACATGTTATCAACTTGTAATATACATATATTAATAGCTTGTACTATCACGATGCAACATGTTTATTGTGGAGTTCTTGCAACTTCATGGAGGCTTCGTTGTGATTTCAAATTAAAGGTGTTGTGAATTTCTTATATAAATTGAACTATTTATATTTTGTTGTATCTCTTCTTGATAAATCATTTTCAAAAAACATTTCACCTACTCATCTCTCAATTGTCTTCTTTTAGACACAAACTTCTCATTATGTTTTTAAGTATATAGGCTAGATTTATTTAATTTTTTATATATCCTTTGCTTATAATAAGGTAGAGACAATTGTAATTAGGGATGTCAACGGAGCGAGTAGGGTATGGGTAGTAGGTCCCTTGTACCCTACCCACTGGATAAATATTCATCCAGTCAGGGGTGGAGCTTTGTAGGAATGGGGTTACAATGCCCCCCAAAATTTTTGAATTTTTTTATATTATATGTATATATATTTTGAATTTTGATTTTTTTTGATTTTTTTTAAAGTATATATAGTATATATTAAAAATTGATGGAAATTAAATTATATTTTTTTTTCTTTTATAAAGTACAACATTTAATATTAACAAATAATAAAGTATAGAATCAAATATAAAGAATAAAATTATTTATTAAGATATGTTTTATTTACTTTCCCATTCCTCATTGTCTATTTTAGTTTTCTACAATTTTACCCATCTTTTATTCTCACTTGTTATCTTTTCATTTCTTAAAAAGAAAAAAAAAAAACTAGACATACACATTATTTTTTCTCTCTCATTTCTTATTTGTTTTCTTCCATTTATAAAAGAAAAAAAAGATAAATTTCTCATCTCATTTGATACTTAAATATTTGTTTAATAGTTAGCATTATTTTTCATCTCATGAGTAGTGACAGATCTTGACCAAAAGTGTCGGAGGGGCCAAAGTAATATAATTTTGAGATCATTAGATTCGATCATTAATATAATGCTTCAAAAAATGACTTCTCTAACTAAACATTTTTCATCATTAGTATAATGCTTCAAAATATGTGAAGAGGTAGAATATATCTTGTTTTAGTCAATGATTTTCTTTTAAATGATTAATTTATTCTTTCATTCTTTATCAATATACCTTTTTTGTAAGTAATACTAAAAAATAATTGATCATAATCTAATAAAAAATTGAGACACGTAATTATTAAGAGAAAAATATATTATAGTCAAGTTATAATTAAAAATCGATTACGAAAAAACACATAATACATTATTATTTTTTTCTATATTCATAAAAAAATGAATATACAAAAAGCTCATGAGATTAAAAAAAAATAATGTTTTCATAATCAAGTAAGACAAGAGACGAGAAAGGAAGAGCATAAATGAGAAATATAATGAATTTGTCTAACTTTTTTTTTCTTTAAAAACAAAAAGAAGAAATATGAGAGTGAGAGATTGTAACGCCCCATTTAATTAATAAAATAATTAAAGGAAGTGTCACACAAAATAAAGTATAAACGCGGTCCAGGAGTTTAAACCTTACTCCTTATAATATTCGAGACACACCACGATGCCAAAACATACTAGATTACAAGAACCAAAGGCTAACAGAAGAAGATAGAGCATTAAAGAGTAAAGCAATACATGAGCCATAGCCCTAACGAAAAGCCCAAACAAAACACGATGTCCAACCCAAGCGATCTATGCAGCGAAATCATCTCTTCCCGGTTGACCTCGAGTGCTTCTCGAATCTGCTCACATCAACAAGTTGATGATCATCGCAAAAGTAGAAGAACAACATACAAGACAATCAAACAACAAACAGGGTAAGCTAGAGTAAAATAATTCATCAAGTAATCACATGCATTACACAATCCAAGTATTTCATATATCATCCAAACATGTTCTGACTTCTCAAACAATACACTAGACTCTAACTCGACTCATCCGGATACATATATAATCTGGTCGGATTTAGTGGATGCTTGCACTTGTGGTGGATACCTCTGCTCACCCCCGAGCTATGTGTTACAAGTGTTACGAAGAATCAATCCCCCACACACAAGGTTAGCCCTTAATGAGTTTCAAGCCTCTTGCTACTCTCACCACAGGAGTCAGTCCGCTCTAAGTGAGACTAACTGACTCCTTAGAGTGTCAGAATGCAATCCTTACCTTGAATCCTTACCAAATTATATCAATTGGGCACCACCATGGACACCCACTAACAGAGGCCATGGAATTACGTCCCGACCACTGAAGCACGACCCTGAAACCCCACCTAGAGATTTTAAGGAATTACCCACTAACCATGGACCAATCATAATCAAACAAGTAATATTTAACATGCATATGTATATATCTCATGCCAACTTTTACAATCCCTCCTCATTTGTATTCCATGTTGAATCCATTTCATTTATCCTTCCCAAACCACGAATGTAGAAGTGTATTTCATACCGACACCATGCCATATTCATTAACCAACATTCACTCATGTCTCATGTCAAAATCCATACCCAACTCATCATTTTAATCCCATGAATCATCCCATACAAACATCATGCTCACATCATGTTAAAACTCATGAATCACAAATCATACTCCATCTTATTCACACAAAGTCACTCAATTCATACTTTAAAAGGGAATAAACAGTCTAACATGTGGTCAATATTCAAAAACAAGGAGATCAGAAAACAAACATGCCCCTCACTCAGCCCCTCGCTTAGGCGAGAGGTTTCCCTCGCTCAGGCGAGCTCCCTTCTCCTAGGCGAGGGCTCGAATCAGGAACAGTAACGTTGTCGCGCCCTCTCGATTAGGCGAGACCTCCTCGCCTGAGCGAGATGGGCTCTCGCTCAAAACAGGCGCTCGTCGCCTGAGCGACCGCTCGCGCAAACAGCTTGGACGAGTTGTTGCTAATCTCGCCTAGGTGAGACACACTCGCTTAGGCGAGACCAACAGAACCCGTCACAGTTCACGCACTCAGATACATCCAAACAGACCAAAACATGCTTTTAACAACTCCCAAATCATTTTCAGTGGCAACCAAACATCAACTCACGAAGTAGTATCAGAACATGTGAGAAAATGAAATAGAACCGTAAACCCTAACTTCCTCGTACTTGGAAAAAGGCTAAAAGAAGGGTGCGACTCCAATAGCGGAACACAGAAGCTCCAGGAAGAGACTTAGAACTGGAAAATAGTGGAACAGATCTTAAGATTGGGTTCACTACGAAAACTCCAACTGAGACAACTTGAGATTACACTAAGAAAGGGAGAATATGAGTTGATGGGCAACTTACGTTGAGTAGAAACGAGCTTCGAGCGAACTTGTCCGAGACGGGAAAGCAAACCCTAGCAGAGTGGGTGACGACTGCAACTCAAGGTTCGCTGAAAGCAAGTCGAAAGTGTGAGTTAGGGCAGACTTAGGGTGGGTTTTTATCCTTTGGACTAGTCCTTAGGCCCAACTCACAAGGGGCAGCTCTTTAATTTAGGGCAGAAAAGAATAAGACATTTTAGTGGGCCTTATAGAGATTATTACAATTTGTGAAAAACTAAAAAGACAATGAAAAGGAAAATAAAAATTATTTTAATAAATATTTGGTTTAATTACTCTTTTGATTCATGTTTTCATTTAAAAATATTAAGTTGGCCCTCCAATTTTTTTTAGTCTCAATTTGGTCCTGATTTTTGAAAAACTGATGTAATTCGGTCTTTTATGATAAATTTCGTTAAATTTCTCGAAACAGATCAATGATCTTTTCATTAAAATTGAGACTTTTAATATGGATGATTTGCTTTATTGGTGTAATTAACATAATCCTAGTGTCAATTTTTGAATAAAAACAGGAACCAAAAGAAAAATTATACCTGAAAATTTATATTTTTATTATATTTAATTTTATGTTTTATTATGTATTTACATTAAATTTTTTGTTTAAATAAAAAAAATAAAAAAATACATAATTTAATTTTTATCAATTTCTAATATATATTGCCTACAATTTAAAAAATTTAATAAATTTCAAATATAATTCTATATTATATATATATATATATATATATATATATAATTCACAAAAATTAAAAAGTAATATTATAATAATAATAAAATTTAAAAAAATTTAAAATTTTGGGGGGGGGGGGGTATATTATGTGTCTTTTCATAGTCGATTTTTAATTGTGACTTGATTATCGTAGACTTTTTTTTTAACTCTCAATTTTTTAGTAGATTATGATAAATTATTTTTTAATCTTAAACTAAAAAAAAGGTATATTGATGAAAATCTATCCACAAAGAAATAATATACTGTGTATTTTTTCATAGCCATTTTTAATTGTGACTTGATTATCATATATTCTTCTTTTAACTCTCAATTCTTTAGTAAATTATGATAAATTATTTTCTAATCTTAAACTTAATAAAAAAAGGTATATTGATGAAAATTAAAAGAATATATTCAGTTTTTAAAAGTCATAAAATAAAAGCTATCCACGAAACAAATCATTTATATACATGTGAATTCTTTTGTAGTTAATGTATTTGTTTGTATCAGTGAACTAAATAATGTATTAGTTTTTATTGTAATAGTGACAATAATTAAATATATATAAGTTTTGATTTTAATATTTTGGCTCCCCAATATTGTTGGTCAAGATCCGCCACTACATCCAATACCTGTTCTCATATCCATGCGAGTACCTGCATATTTTTTTAACATCCATAGATATCCATGGGTACTCGCAAATATTTACAAAAAGAAAATTAAAATATTTAGCACCATATTTTAACAATAAATTGAAATAAAATACACTATATAACATTCATAAATTTCAAACAAAGTTCAAATAACTTATTTAAATAGTGTTGAATAACAATTTACAAAGAAAGGGAGATTGTATTTTAAAATCAGTTGATAAAAAATAACTCATTCAAGATCAATGTGTTAATGTTTTAATCATGTTTTTTTAATTTTTTTAATTTAAATAAGAGTATACCGGGTACATATATCCACGAGTATGAATACTATGATACATGTACCCACCCTGTTAACATGCAGGTATGAATAAATATTCGTACTTGTTACCAGTGGGTATCCATTTATAATATTTATTTCTTACTCGTTGTGGATTTTATCCACAGGTACGGATTTTTCTACATCCCTAGTTGTAATATTATTTTCACTGAGAGCTCTATGGTTATAAATGAGAGTTTTTTTATTAAGAAATTGTATACCTTCTATTTAAAAATTCATTTTTAAATAATTGAACTAAATTTTTTTCTTTTTGAAATATGTATATTAATGAACTTGAAGATAAAAGAAAGTATATTTAAAGAATACTTAGAATAAGGTGTAACATTTATTATATTAGCTAGGTTTTGAAGGGCCACATATGATGTCATTAGGTAGGAATAAACAATGTTAGATAAATATACAATGACAAAGGTGATTCTGAAGAGGAAATAATTGAATTTTGATTCTCTACTGGATTTTCCTGTAATGATTCTTATTTGTGTCTTCAAAATACATTGATGATTAATGATTTTGAAAATTTAAAATATATTAAAAAGGTTTTTAAAGTACCAATATAGCGTATCTTTAATGCTTAGGATAAGACAACATAAAAAAATTCAATAGAAAATTTGGGCTCAAAATAATTAGAGGTGATAAAATGGGCTAGTTTGGCCCGTTTTGGCCTGACCTGTCATTGATCCATAAGAAACGGACTAGACCGAGCTAACTCGTCAAATAAAAACAGGCCACTTGTGATAACCTGCCTTGTAGATGACAAGTTGACAGACTGGGTTGGGCTAGCCTGTCACTTTTTTTTTTAATTTGTTTTCATTTTTTTAAAAATTGTTATTTTTACACTTTGTTTATGTATACATATAAATGAATATTAAAAGCACATTTAATCATATAAAATATTTTCTAAACTTTTAATTAATTAGTTAATGCTTTTAATTAGATAAATTAAAATAATTATTACATTTACATGTTAAATTATTCTATTATAAATAATAATTATAACTTAATTTATAAGTGTTAATGATTTAAATTACAATATTATTATATATTTACACCTTTAAAAAATATAATATAAAAAAATTAATTTTTAAATTATTTTATATTTTAATTTTTAATTTAGAAAAAAATGAACTAACGGATCATGTCGGATTAACCCGTATTTTAGTCTGTCAAATTGATGGATGGAGAAATCAAACTAAAACAGGTTAACGAGTTAAAATTTTTAACCCAACTCGTCTCATTTTAAACAAGTTAACAGCTCAGCCCATCAAATTTTGACTATTTTGTCATCCCTGTAAATAACAATGAATGTGGAAGTCACATTAATCAATGGTAGTAACCAACCAAGTAAGAAATTAAAATAAAATGAAACAATTTTTTTGAATTAAGAAAACTAATATTAATGTAAACCAAGCCACCATGAATTCCATGTTTTGTAGCAACAAGAAAAGAACTTGATACTTTATATGAAATCCATTTGCATTGTCTGGCTACCTTCAGTCCAACCTTTCGATATGATTGTGACTGTACATAAAATGCAGTGCAAGAAGATTGAGTCCATTTATTTGTAGATAATTTTCTTTTATATAAATACCTCCTAATGCAGTGAAAGTGAATTAGCTATAGGAATGAAGGACCAGGAATGTAGTAGATCCCACTAACAAAAGATTGGCATATTGCTGCATCAAGACCTAACTTTCTGTTGTTGCGTCAATAAAGATTGAAAATGACCTTCATATGAATGCATGCACATAAAAGAATATCAATTTATTAACTTTCTCTATTTTGGAGTTCTTTAAAAAAAGAAAGCATGGTCATCAATTTTCCATTTTTATAATCTTCAAAAGGTGACACCCCTTTACTTTTACAGTTATTTCTTTTCCTAATGGGCTCAATATAACCAATAAACCTAAAAAAAGAAATACATTTTTTCCCTCTTTGTCTAATCTTACTAGTAAACATATCCGCTCCCGTGCAACGTTTTTATTTATTTTTTAGTTTAAGAAAAATAAGAAACTTAGAAAGTAATTCTAAAAATTAAAAAAAAGTAATAAAAGTTCATAACTTAGCATAAAGCGAAACGGTATAATTAGTAATTGATAGTGATAAATAAGTAAGAACAAAATAATGTGTTAAAAATTAAAAAAAAAAAATCTTGCATATTAAAAAGTAAAGACATCATAAAGATCGGAATGGATTTAAACTCTTTGTAAATGATTTATTGACTTATATTAAAGAAAACATTTGTAATAATTTATTTCAAATATTATTTTCTTAAACAAATATTCGTTTAAAAAGACCATTTACATTAACCATATAATTGAACACCTCCCTTTAACTTGGGTTATCATAGTTACACGTTACATTGTTTCTTAACATGTAGTTGAAACAAAAGTTTGTGAGTATTCGTTTTAATTATGGTTGCACACCACGGAGGCACTTATATCCTAGCCTCATATTAGGATAAGTAGCAGAATTTGAATGTAAATATACCAAAAAAGGTAGAGAAAAAACAAATATGGAAAACCAAATCTCTGTAGATAATGGCGAAAACAGAGTGCATCTGAGTTGATGTTTATGAGAGTGCAAGTCGTGCTATATAGCACGATTAAAGTAGAAGGAAAATAAAATAAAGAAAGCTTACATAAATATCATAATCTGGGACTAACATTATTAAAGTAGAGAATCTCTAAAAAAAGGAAAAAAAAAAAAAAAAAGAATTCCAAAGAAGATTTGCATGTGTATTCTAAACCAAGATGCCATTGTTTCTTCTCCTCCTAGTTTTGCTTGTCTCATTTATATATCTATATCTATACACCAAGATATTTACTCAACAGATCTCCTATTTATGCAGCAAAAACACCTGTTCAGTCTAACAGGCTCCTAGGAATCCTGCACAGAGGTTGTTCAATAAAACAATTTCTTGAGGGAAAGGAAGAACACTTTTTCATCAAAATGGGGTTCTACTTGCATAAGCACAATGAGAATCCGACTTGCCTCACCGTGATTCCCATTCAGGTGTGTTCATGGAAGGTAAGAGAGCGCGATAGAGCAGCAGGGTTGGCTTGCAACTGGGGTGATGCTTCAACCCTGTGATTCATGTCATTTCCCTTGGGTGGAAAAGCTTGGAAAAGGCCTCCAGAACTGGCTCTGTCATTCTTGGTTCCTAGTTTTGACCACATGGAACTCTTTGCAGCTTCACCAGGGTCATCGATTCTAAGAGTCTTGGGAATCAAGAAATTGTGCTCTGAACTGTTATGTTCCACATCACGTATTTCTTTCTGTGAGTTGAATGGGGTGATGATGTTCCCATTCCTTGAGTGTTTCCCTAAAATGGGGGCAGAGACAGAGTTGCTGACAGAAGATTGGGGTGACATACATGAGATATTCCAAGAGGGTTGCATACAACTCCAATATGGTGGTGTAGTATAGAATGATAAAGGGTACCTAGGTTGGCAAAATGTAGGAGGAGGCATAGGATAAGGCCAAGGGGCACCTGCGAAGTATGATAACTGAGGAGGGAAACCTTCAACTCTTTTATCAACTGATTCATGTGAGCTAGCATGGCTTGAATTTGAAGTTGTTGAAACAGAAACTGCAGCAGAATGAGCACCCGCATCACCCTCCTTACTATAGGAAACAGAGCCATTTCGCTCAGTTGCATGAAACCCATTTGATACACAGCTTTGGGCCCGCTCAGCAATGTTCAACACAGAACTCATGGTGTCACAGAGAGGGGTATCAGGACCAAAACTCAACACAGTTGCTCTGTTCCCCAGAAGGGCATTATGCAGTCCATTGGAGGCACTGAGTGTAGCTCCTTGAAGTGGCTCCGGGAACACTATCTGTCGGTAATGTGACACAGCTGCAGCCGAAGTGTTCTTGTTTTTCCTGCGACCAGCACCCACGGGCACATTCCTCATTGTTCCTCCTGCAGTCCAGTATCTCTGACAGTTCTTGCAGAAATGACGAGGCTGGTTGACGTTGTAGTTGTTGTAGTAGCAGAATTTAGTGTCCATGCTATTGCACCGCGGACATGGAAGTATCTTGTCAGGTTTCTTTGGTGTTTTTTCTTCAGAAGCACTTGTCTCGCTCTGTTCTTCATTTTCGGGCGATTTCTGCAGTGATGTCTCTGTTTCCGCTGAGGGAGTCTTAGGATTCTCGAGTATGTCTGAAGCGGCAGATTTTAAATCCTCTGTTGTTTGGTGTGACGAGGCACCATCGTCTTCAAGTGAGGTAAGTTCTTTCCTTAGTGCTTCCTAAAACAGTGAACGTGATCACGGTTAGAATTGCTAATTTACTATGGTTAAGCTCGTGGAATTGGAAAACTCTGAACTCAATACCTTAAATCAAGAAAAGAGAAATGATATACTGGTATTTATCATTATGACATGTGAAATTGATACATTTATTTATTTATTTGGTGACTCTGATTCAACATATAAAAAAATCTTAGATATTTCAGGGGAAAGGTTGGAGGGTGAGTGAATTCACACCACCAAAAATGGGGCAGATATTATTTTTCCTTTCACGTTAAGGTAGTTAACAGGGTAAGTACTTTGTTCAATGAACGAAGTCGCTCACGTGAAAGCGTAAGGAGCATAGTCAATAGAACAATTCAGCACCAAAATCTCAATTCTAGATGTAAATATGTAGGTGACAATCGAGAAAATGATCTTTTAAAATTTACAAATACAGGACCATATAAGGAATTCAAGGGGAAGAAGAAAATAAGAGTATGAAACGGATGGAAAATAATTAAATCAAAAGTAGTCTATAAATATGTTCTCTTCTCAGTGATGTCACAAAATCAGGGGTCATTTGGACAATTGTTAAATAAGGACAAAAGTGTCAAATTAGAATAGTTAAGCTCCAATTAAAGTCCTTGGTGTGAAAGGAAAATTGATTAGATTGGAGTTAAGTAAAACAAGAAAATATTCAAGCCAAAAACTTAGCGATAGTACCTCTGGGATGCTGCAAGAGATCTAATAAAAAATGGACACAAAAGATTTTTTTTTTTTCTTTTTTTGAATTTCGATTGAACGTGCCAAGCAACCCGTTTAGGACAATATTTTCAAAACAGGAAGAAATCACTAAAATTAGAAAACTCACTTTGTATAGCATAAATGCAAATTCATGGACCCAAACAGAACGCTAAAACCGAAGCTAGCCAAACCACATGATATATTCCATCCAATATTCTTATACTTGTATTCCATAAAGGAGATTGGATCCAATTTGGCCGAAAGGAACCCCACAGGGAATTCTCGCCACCACTTAAATGATGATTAAATAAATTCAAAACCCCTGATTAAAAAAACAAATAAAAATAACCGCAGAAAATTGCAGCAAGCCCTGAATTCAACTGAATTGACACGATGCCAAGAAGAAAACTTTTTGAAGATTTGAAAACACCCATTAGCAATTGAACGGTTATGCAAAATGGGTCGCGGTTAGATTCGAAAATCGACATGGTTTTCCACAAAGTGAAGGAAAAACAAATATGGTGGTGACGTACCTGGTGTTCTTGGTGTTGTTGTGTTGCAGAGGTAAGTTCCGGGGGAGAAGAGGGAGATGAAGGAGAAGCGAGAGTCGCAGGTGCAGAAGAATCATTGTGTGGCAGAGAAATCGTCCTTCCAAAGAGCTTTATGGCAGAGCCTTTAACCTCTGACATTCCTGAGATATAAAAATGGTGATGAGGGTGGTCAGGGTCAGGAATATCTCTCTCTTGTTGTTGTTGTGGCTTGCTTGCTCCTTCTCTATCTAGAAAAATGGGGAAAGTAACGATGAAAAATATATATACATAAGTATATGTAGATAGATATATAGAAGTTGTTGTCGTTGGTGCATTCAGTAACTCTCTTTTTTGGTGTCTTTTGCACTGTAAATTGATATGAAAACGGATAATGAATAGTGACAGAGGCAGGGGATGGGTGAAGTGGTGAAGTTTGTTTGTTTGTGTTGTGTTGTGTTGGGTGTGGTTTTATTTGTGGGAGAGAGGAGAAAAAACATGTTCCACCTCAGCATAAGGTGAGAATTTTGTGAGCCACAAGTTCTTGTGGCCTATGAGATCTTTGTGTGCTGTTGGATTCCCCCACATTGCTTCTAAAGATAGTGCTGTTCTGTCCCACCCTTTTTCATCCCTGTCAGCACTTTCATTTTTTGCCTTTTTCGTCAACCACTCTAGTAACACTTTCTTCCTTCTTAGTCTCGTTTTGACCCCACCTCTTCTCTCTCTCCTAATTCTCCTTCATTTCACAAAACTCAAATCATAAATCATAGGATGTAATGTAACAGAAACACATAAAGAAAATCTTTTAATTAAGTGTTTAAAAATAAATGCTATTAATGAATCATTACTCTTTATTTAAATGAAATTAATGTTAAATAAATGTATTACTTTGTCTTTCCTTTATATGTTTTTAACGTTAAATCAATGTCAAACTTTGTCTTTTCTGTAAATGTTTTTAATGCTAAATAAATTTCAAACTTTGTCTTCTCCTTAGTCCATATTTTTAAGGTAAAAACTGTTCTAACTTACTATAATATCTCAACATTATGCATAATTTAGAAGAATAAGTTCATCTTTTAATAATACATTTAATAACCTTTATGAAGCATTAATTTTTTTTCTCCCTCCCATTAAATATCATAAACTTCTAAATTTTTATTAATTAATGAATAATTAGCAGAAAAACTTACAATTTTTATTAATATATGTGACTTTATCATAACGTTCCTTGGAACTTGTCACGGTACTTAAATAATTACTATAATCTTAAAAGTGAAACATATGCAAGTAATTGTATAATTTTAAACAAACGAGTCTTATAAACTAAAATATATAACAAATAGATTTATCACCAATATCTACAAATATTACAATAAAAAAAATCTATTCCTTTTTTTTTCTATAGATCCACGTTAAATATCATTATATATTTTGACTTTTAGTTGAAATTTTGGCTTTTAGTTGAAATAATACTTCAAATTTTATTTATCATTTGTTATCATATTTTGTTATCATATGATTAAGAAAACGAGAATAAAAAATAAAATCTAAATAAAACTCATGTTTAGAAAAAACAAAGTAAACTCTGTTTCAAGGGATTTGCACAATCTGAGAGGGTAGATTTGGGGGAGAAAATATGAAATCCATCTCCTCATACTACCAGAAGATTTGCATGAATTTGCAGAAAAAAATCATATCATCGAATATTATTTTACTAATTTACTCCTAATTTTTAATTAATAATTTATTTATTATTATAATCTCATTTACATATTTGAATTACAAAATATATTAAATACTTATATATTTACAAGTTATAATTACACTCGTATAAACATAAAATTTAACTATTTTTCATATATCTATAACAATATAAAAAATATTATCTCTTTTACGTTCATATTTCATAATTCCAATATAACCTTTTACAATATATATATATTATATTTTTAAAAATTATCAGTTACTTTTATAAGTTTTTTATAAAACTGCTTACTTATCTCTTTCTTTTTTTTATCCTTATTCATCAACAATTATTTTCTCATCTTTTCTCCATACATTTCACTTTACTTTTGATAAATATAGTTTTATTTTATTTATTAACTTAATAATATTACAATATCATCACCTACTAATATAATGTCATGCATATTTGCATATTTGTATATTTAAAAAATGTGTACAGAGGCACTAATGTACCTGTGTTTACGGTAGTTATTATTAATAATAATGATTATAATAATAGTAAGAATTTATAATAATTAATTGTAATAACTAATAATAATTAATAATAATAATAATATTAATAATAATATAAATTCTATTATTAATAATAATATTATTAATGATAAGAACAACAATAATGGCATAAAATTACTAATGTTAATTGTAAAATTAAAACACATAAAAAATAATTAAATAATAATTATTATTGTTAATAATATTAAATCCTGTGATAATTAGAAATTATAATAATATTAAAACTAATAATAATAATATTAATAATGAATGATAATAATAATAATAATAATAATTATTATTATTGTATTTAATTTTATATTAATTTTAAAGTTAAAGACAAAATTGTAATCTAACAATTTTATCTATTAAAACATTTTTTTATGTATCACATCCATCAAAATATTTATAAACTCTCATAATTTTATTTTAAGATCTTCTCACTTTGACCTTCCATCCCTTGAAACAAACAACCTCACTTTTCTCTTTCCATTTCTTCAAATTCATCAACTCACTCTCCCTAAATTTCATTATTAAAAACAAACATACTTATGATGTGTTTGCTTATAAGGATTTATTTTTTAAGAGAATGGATGAAACTTGTTTGCTTTTAGGGATTAGAGGTGATATGTGCATATGGATTTGAGGAAGAATAGATATTCTTATCCTTACATGAATGAAGAGATAGGGGGAATGCAACTCATCACATACGCATTAAAAAAAAAGAAATAATAATAATAGTAATATTAATTATAATAATAATAATATATAAAACTAATAATAATAATAATATTTATATTTTATTTTATATTAATTTTGACCATAGGAGTAAAACTGTAATCTAACAATTTATTTATTAAAACATAATTATATTTATCACATCCATCCTTTCATTTTTACCTCCTTCTCTTAAAATAAACGATTTTACTTTGTCCTCTACATTTTTTCAAATTTATTATTGGAAGCAAACACATCCTTAAAAGATAAATTTGAATGAATAGAGAGAAAAAAGTGGAGTATTTGTTTTAAGGAATGAAGAGATAAAGGTGACAATGAAAGAATTTGAATATAAAGTTTCTCAAAATTTGTGAATAATTTAATGAAGGTGATGGATAAAAAAATATTTTAATAAATAAAATTATTATCTTACAGTTTTACCTTATAATTAAATTAATATAAAACAAAATATAATTGTTATTATTATAATAATAATAATATTATTATTATTATAATAATAATATTATTATTATAATTATTATTCATAATTTTACTATTATTATTATCGATTATAATAATACTAATAATAATAATAATAATAATAATAATAATAATAATAATTATTGTTATTAATAATTTTATTATTATTATTTTTATTAATATAATAATAATAATTATTAATTATCACAAAGTTTAATAATGATAACAATAATTATTATTATTAATTTTTTTAATAGTTTTTATTTTCCAATTAACGTCAATGCTAATAATAATATTATTGTTATTATCATTAATATTTATAATCAGTGGCGGAGCATTGTGGTGACAAAGGTCGTTCCCAGTTTTGAAAATTTTTTATACTATTTTAAGTTTTTTAATATTATAAATATTAAAAAATATATCATAAATTAATGATGATAAAATCAAATATTTTTTTTATAATGATAATAACTAATGTTAATAAATAATAAAATATAAAATTAAACATAATAAATAATAAATAATAAAAATATTTATCAAGATATTTTTTATTTTTTTATTTATTACGGCTTGAGTTTCTCACAAATTATTCTTATATCTCATTTTTACATGTTTTCTTTTATTTTTAAAGAGAAAAAGATATATTATTTTTGCTCTTATTTCTCCTCTATTTTCTTCCATTTAGGGAGAAAAAGAAAAAGATAATTTTTTGGTCTCAATTAATAGTGAAATATTAGTTTAATAATTTATTTAACGAATATCTTTTATATTAATTTTTTATTTTATGAACATAGAAGAAAAAATGTTATACTGTGTGTTTTTTTATAACCAAAATTTTAATTGTGGTTCCATTATATGTTGATTTTCTCAAATTGTTCTCATCTTATTCTCACCTGTTTTCTTTTGTTTTTTAAGAGAAAAAAGATATATTATTTTTACTCTTATTTATCCTATGTTCCCTTCCATTCTCGAGGGAGAAAAAAAAGGTAATTCTTTGTCTCAATTGATAGTGAAATATTAATTTAATAATTTATTTAATGAGCCTCTTTTATATTAATTTTTTATTTTATGAACATAGAAGAAAAAACATTGTAGTGTGTATTTTTTTATAACTGAATTTTAATTGTGCTTCCATCATATGTCTTGAGTTTCTCACAAATTGTTCTCATCTCCCATTCTCAACTAATTTCTTTTGTTTATGAAGAAAAAAAGATCTATTATTTTTGCTCTCATCTCTCATATGTTCTCTTCCATTCTTGAAAAAATAAAGAAGAAGGTAATTCTCTCGTCTCACTTAATAGTAAAATATTAGTTTAATCATTTATTTAATGAGTCTCTTGTATATTTTATGAACATAGAAAAAGAAGTATTGTATTGTGTGTTTTTTATAATTGAATTTTAAGTGTGGTTTGATTATCATGGAATTTTCTTTAAGCAATCTTTTATATGTGTGATTTCTTTTTTAGTTATCGTTATACTAAATTATGTATTCATTTTTATTTTATTAGTGACAATAATTAAATGTATAAATTTTTAATGTATTATTTTGGCTCCCCGAATAATATTGGTAAAGATATGCTACTTTCTATAACTATATATAAAAAGATTATCTTTTTTGTGTCTATAATTACTTATTCTTAATTTACCCTTTACATTATAATTATTTACTTATTTTTTAAATACTAAGAGTTATTTTTATATTTTCTATAAAAATATTCTAATAATTACTTTTTTTTTCGTTCACTAAAGTTATTTTCTCTTCTTTTCTCCATTTATTCCATTTTATTTTTAATAAATATAAATTTACTTTGTATATTAACTCAGTGATATTACAATATCATCACGTACTAATATAATATCATATATATTTTAAAAATGTGTTTACACTAGTTATTGGTAATATAATTTATATTACTATGATTATTATTTTGTAAAAATTATGGATAAAATTGTAGAAATTCATGTGATGATCTGTCTCTCCCTCCCATTCTCTTCATTCATAAGAGGATGATAATATTGGTTTCTCCTCCAAATTCATTTCCCAAATAAACTTAATTCTTTTGATGCAAACACCTACGAGACTTTCAAATCTATCATAGTAAACAGTAGATCCCTTTAAACAAAACCAACAATGTTCTCATAGTCATAATACATAAAAAAACATAAATAAAAACTAGTATTTGTTATAAAATAAAGCTAATAACAGAGAGAAGAATAGAGAATAAAAGGAAGAATAAACAATGAGAGAATATGGAACAACTTTTCTGTGTGTTATTACTGATAGGAAAAGTCTTATTTATAGATACGACATATAATTCATAAAGGAAACAAATCAACTAGTTAATACAAATATTTACATAAAGAGTAATGAATCATATGAGTAATTGTATCAAATCAATGGATAACCATTAATTCATAACATTCCTCCTTGGGTGTCCATTGATAAAAGAATATGCCTTGTTAAAACCTTACTAGGAAAAATCCTTTGGGATAAAAACCTAGTGAAGGAAAACGAGTACAACATCCTGTATTCTTTAATACAATATTGTTCATAACATATTCTATTTCTCCCCCTCATGTAAACTTACATCATTAAGATGATGAAGTCCAAAATTGTGAATCATTTGCTAAAACGTTTTCCTTGGCAAAGACTTCATAAATAGACTTACTAGATTTTCACATGAATGAATCTTTTGGATATCTATATCATCCTTTCAATTGAATAATACACTATTGTCTTTATATAGTTGTTGATTCCATCTTTATTGGAGATAGCCACAAGTTTCTTGCACAAATTGAATTATAGACCTTAACCAAACACATTTACAACTTACCTCATGTAATAATAAAAATTTTGTATGATTAGAGGATGTTGCTGCTATGGTTTGTTTCGTAGACCGCCATGAAATCATTGTGCTACCACATGTGAAAAAATATCTTGTTAATGATTAACCATTGTGACATTGTGAGGATATGATAAATAACATGCATTTGCATAACCCATTAGATCTTATTTTGAATCATTTGGATAAAATAAGCTCATATTCATAGTACTATTAAGGTAACATAGTATATGTTTTACTATAATCCAATGTTTTCTTGTATGTGAAGAACTATATCTTGCTCACAAATTTACAACAAACGTTGTATAAGGTCGAGTATAACTAGCAAGATACATTAGTGTTCCTATAACACTAAGATATGGTACTTTAGGACCAAAAAGTTCTTCATCTTTTTGAGGTCTAAAAATGGGCTTTTATCAACATCTAACGACCCCACTACCATTGAGTATGATTTGTCCACATAGAACCTTTTAAGCACTTTCATTATATAAGCTTCTTGATGTACAAAAACACCTTTGTTTAAATACTCAATTTGTACTCCCAAACAAAACTTTATCCTTACAAGATCCTTATCTCAAATTCTTTCCTTAAACAATCAATTGCATTTGTGAGCTCATTAGGAGTTCCAACAATGTTTATGCCATCTACATAAACAACAATTATGACAAATTCATTTTCAGATCTTATCATATAAATACAAAGACAAATAAGGTCATTTTTATACCCTTCCTTTAATAAGTACTCAATAAGAGGATTATACCACACACGTCCTAATTGCTTTAATCAATAAAAGGGCTTGTTCAATTTTATTGAATAACCCTCTTTAGAATTTGCTTTGTTGGGAAAATTAATCCTTCAAGGATTTTCATATAGGTTGTAACATCATCCATTAGATGTAAATGCAGACCTTGTTGTGCAACTAGAATAATCAACTATTGAAATGTTGTTGCATCCAATATCAATATGTCTTTTCACAAATAAATACTAGGTTGTGAAAAACCTTGAGCAACCAACCATGCTTTGTATCTAACAATTTCATCATTCTTATATTTTTTTGCGTAAAAATCCATATGTATCCAACAGGTTTCACACCCTCAAGGTGCAAACTATAGCTCAAAAAACCTTTCGTTTAGCAAGCAAATCTAATTATGCTTCTTTGCATATTTTCATTTTGGTCAATCATTTCTTTATCGACAATCTTCAATGATCATTGATTGTTGATCCCCATTATCATTCATAGCATTCATCGCTATATTATATGTAAAAATTTTGTCAATATTGACTTCATTTTGGTTCCATATTATATGATTCATGACATAATTTATTGAGATCTCATTATTTTCAACAATTTCATGTACCTGAGGTTCTTTTGAAACTGAATCATTAATTATGTAAAAAGAATCTTTTGGGACTTTTACCTCCTCAATTAGGCCATCTTGCCTTTTTTCCCTTTTTTCTCATTTGATGACTTTTATCTTTGGAACCAATAGGCCTACCATGCTTTAAGCGTGTCTTTGGAATTAAAAAGCCTACCACGCTTCAGGTGTGTTAAGAATTAATATCAATTATCTTCAGAGCATTAGCAGTTGATATTAGTAACAGTAGTACAAATTCTCAAATTACATGGAAATTTTCTTGCAAATTTGTTAAAAAATTTGCAAGAAAAGTTTTTTTCCTGCTATTTTTTCTAAGAATTTTAATTGGCAAGTAATTCCTTTGTAGGTAATTATTTCCTACAAAATTATAAAATTCGTAAGTATTTCTTACAAAATTTGTTGCGAAAATTGTTTTATACAAAATATTTTGCAAAAAAATTGGCAGCAATTTCCTGCGAATTTTTTTTTCATAAAAAAATTTATAAATATTTCCTACAAAAAAAATTTCAAAACAAAATTGGCAGGAAATATGAGTTTTTTTAGTAGTGTAACCCTTTTTGTAACATCCCGTCAGGATATTACAAAATTAAAATGAATAAAATAAATAAAGTCAAAAAGACGTCGCATTTATGAAAAAACCTCATTTCCCAAAAGCGCGGGAAATTTAAAACTTTATTAATTTACTAAAACATCCATAATTACAAAATTGCAAGTTTAGTAAAAGTAGGCCATGAGCATTTACAACTTATTTCCAATAGAAGATAGAAAACATAAACATAAAATCCCATGATGTCCCCGCTCCGTATCTAAGCATCACCGGCACCACCTGCATCAACATCCGCTACTCACATGTACCACACACATGATTATCGCCAAACACATGCAGATAGGGTGAGCTTAATAAAATCATCACACAAATGCTCAATCTTCACTTTCTGACATATCAAACAGGAAGCGACATAATCAGCCATGTCTGTCTTCATGCCCGTCCACCAGAAGGTAGCTTTCAAATCTTTGTACATCTTAGTCATACCTGGGTGTATGCTAAGACGACTCTTATGCCCTTCATCTAAGAGCATCTTCCTCAAGACCCTACTGCTGGGAATGCACACCCTCTCCCTGAATTGTAGAATACCGTCCCTGCCCATCCTGAAGTACTTCCTCTTTTTTGTGCCCAACTCACCCATGATCTGTTGTAGTTCCTGATCATTACCATGTTCCACCCGAACCTCATCTAGGAACTCATTAGTGATCCTCAGCATGCTGCACCGTATCTGACCTGCCCCCATATCCAGTCCTAGATTCATGTCTCGTAGCTGCTCTATCATCTCCAACTCCTTAATCATCATGGCCGACACATGAACTCTTCTCCTACTCAGGGCATCTGCTACGACATTAGCTTTACCAGGTTGGTATAACAGTTCAAAGTCGTAATCCTTCAGATATTCCATCAAAGCGCCTCTGCCTCATATTCAGCTCCTTCTGATCAAACAAGTATTTTAAACTTTTATGATCACTGAATACCTGGAACTGTGCCCCATACAAATAGTGCCTCCATGTCTTGAGGGCAAACACCACCACCGCTAACTCCAAGTCATGCGCCGGATAATTTTTCTCATGCACCTTCAACTGTCTCGATGCATAAGCCACTTGTCTTTTGTCCTGCATCGGCACACAACCCAGACCTTGATATGAGGCATCACAGTACACCTCAAACATTTTCGTGGTATTAAGAATGGCCAACACTGGAGCGGTAGTTGTAACATCCCTAGGGAATATTACTTAAAAATAAATAATAAAAGAAATAAATTCATTAATAGACATCTCGGTAAGAATCCCAACGCGGGAAAATTTCAATTTATTAAGATAGCGCGCCAAAACTCATAATTGAATTCATAAAATGTTACAAGTTCCCAAAATTTGTGTTTAAAACATAAAATACATATGAGTAAAACTCTAGGTCTAATCCCATGCTAGCCCTCATTCCGCCATCTGAACATCCTCAGCACCACCTGTATCAACATCTGCTCCCGTGTAACGAATCACACGATCATCGCCAAACACAAACAGAAAGGGTGAGCTGAGAAAATAAAATAACAAGCATATAAACACAAGATAGATCATTTACCCATCTTATTCATTATCTATAATTCTTGGCCAAGACCTT
>Ga0214543_1001018_pt1 | contig 52234 bp, 29 predicted proteins | sample CNSS2metaG_FD_160094 | JGI IMG/M metagenome (GOLD analysis project Ga0214543, IMG submission 160094) | Root nodule microbial communities from cowpea collected in UCLA plant growth center, Los Angeles, California, USA - CNSS2 | ecosystem: Host-associated > Plants > Roots > Nodule | place: USA... | reverse complement strand
TTTTTTTATAAATTTTTAATATATTTTTTAAAAAAAAAAAAAAAAAAAAAAAAAAAAAAAAAAAAAAGAAAAAAAAAAAAAAAAAAAAAAAAATGGAGAGAAAAAAAAAAAAAAAAAAAAAAAAAAAGAAAAAAAAAAGAAAATAATGGAAGTCACTTTCCTTTCCTTCTTTTTCAATTTTACTTTCTAAAAATCAAATTCCAATATAAAAAAAGAAAAAAGCACCAACCCATAATTTTCGGACCGTTGGAATGAACAACTCCAACCCCCTTTAACCTATCAATCAATAATTTTTATCTTTCTTTTTGTAAAAATAAAATAACAAAAGCGATCATTCTTATGACAAAATTGATAGCATATGATGATGAAGCATTGGGTGTAGTCAACTTTGTATTACTCACCACATCATCATCATCGTTCCACGGTATGCATGCGATGCTATAATCGCGTAATTTTTGTAATAAATAATAATTTATGCAACATTCATATATTATATAGAAATTACTATATTGATGATAAATGACCACTATGGGTTCATGGTGGTTTAATCGTCCAACACATTTTGTTTGTAAGAATTAAAACGTTACATTTGATAATAGTGCCAAGGGTAGGGGAAGAGTTGCACCTGACTCTGACCCTGACCCCATTGCCATTTTCCCTGGTATTTTTTTTTTAATTTAATTTTATACGGTTTTGTTTTCCGTTGGATTTGATCGAGTACATACAAAGATTTTAAATATTCGATTATTTTTTCTCTTTTCCTAAGCGTAATACATCCCAATTCTCTGATAATTTTGTTTTTTGCATAGATCGCGATCGGCGAAGCTTCATTTTGCGAAGGAGTGGAAACTATATAATTCGAATAGGTTAGGTAGGTAGGTTTCGGACGTTTCTCGCTGTGAATTGTTGATGAGTTAATTCAGTATATATCGCTCGTTTGGTCCTCAATTTTCGAGCGTTCGTTTTTTTTTTTTTTTGTTATTGGGAAATTCGTTAAACCCTGTGCGGACTCTTGATCGAGCTGAATTGGATTCGGTTTGTGAATATTGCTTGTGAATTTGTATGAATTTGAGTTCTGATCACTTGAATGTGAATGGTTGAGGTAATTTGCGAAGTGAATTTTGTTGTGGAAAATGTTGCAGGGCAGGGTTTGTGAATTCATTGCAAAATGGGGGTTATGTCCAGGCGGGTTGTGCCCGTCTGTGGTAACCTCTGTGTGTTTTGTCCTTCTCTGCGTGCAAGATCAAGGCAACCGGTGAAACGTTACAAGAAGTTGATGGCTGAAATATTCCCGCGTAATCAGGTGAAATTTTCAGCTTATGTTGTTACAGTCATTACTTGGTAGGTATTAGTCTCACGAGACCCAAGAATTATCAGTTGACTCAGTAATTTTATCTAATGTATGCATCGGATGGTTATTTGTGTACTTTTTGAACCAAGTAATACCATCTTGTGTATCATTACTGTTGCTCTTAGTGGCTGGTGTACTGTTATGTTAAGATGAATAATGATAAATGCAGTCAACGGGGTGATAAGACGTGTTTCTTGTACTGGTTTAGGTTATTTTAATTTAGCAAACGGAGAATGTTTAGAAGCCCTTCTTAGCCCTATTTCGATTCTTATCAGGTGATGATTACTGTGATTTTCAGGTTGCTGAGCCTAACGACAGGAAAATTGGAAAACTATGTGAGTATGCTTCTAGGAATCCATTGAGAATTCCTAAGGTAATAATTCTTAATAATCTCCCCCTTGTTTTCGTCTCTTCTAGGCTAGTTTGTTTCATGCAACCAAGAACATCATGACATGGTGGAGGAAATTTAGATAATCATTCCGTAAGAAACTGTCAGATTGATTAAATTATCATTGTAGAAGTTCCAGTTGGATGCCATTCAATAATCACCTGTTTGATAAAATATTTTAAGATATTATATCATATCTTAAAAAATACCTCTTAGTAAATCATTTCTTTACCTCTTAGTAAACTGATAAACACTTGTATCCCTAATTAACTAGGATTATGATTAGTATAAGTAAGGGTTAGTAATAGGTTTTATGAATATAATAAATTCATCAATACATTCAAATACATCTAAATTATCAGTTTGCTAAGTTAATATCAATTTACTATACAAGGTTTAGTACTATAGTGTTTCTTATATATAAAACTATATGATTTCAATTTAAGCACTGAGATGTCCAGTGATAAAATTTGAAGCACTGATCCGTAATGCTTCACAATATTTTCATAAATTCTGAATATCTTATTGAAGGAAAATTTGATTATTTAATATTTTGAATGAGGCTAAACTAAAGGAAATCATTGCTCTTTAATATCTAAATAAAGAAACTTCTCATGAATGCATTTATAACCCTTCCATGACCTCAATGTTTTCATATTTTCTTCACCCAAAATCTTATTTGGAATTAGTTAAATTTAACAAACACCATTGAGTCACTTTAAGTACTGAATCTTTTCATTTTCATTGTTGATTTCTGATCTCTGACATATCTAAATTTATTTGGTGTTTTGTCTTGGCAGATTACTGAAAACTTGGAGCAAAGATGTTATAAGGATTTGCGTCATGAAAACTTTGGTTCGGTGAAAGTGGTCTTGTGCATATATGAGAAACTGTTATCGACATGTAAGGAGCAGATGTAAGTTTTCCACAGTATAAGTTAAGTGCGTGTTCCTTGGATTTAAATATCATTTGATCCTGACCAAATTCATTTAAACACATTTGGGTGTTGGGGGAAGGACTCAGGCACCATAAGTGTATTACATTGCGGAGGCCATTTTGAAATTTATGGACATTTATGAGTTCTGTGTCCAGGTTTCATTCTTGTAAACACATTTGGCTGTATGGGTACTTTTTAACACATGGTTACGCTTACAATTCTGTTTTTTTTTCTTAATTTATTTTTCTTGGTATTCTTGAACAGGGTCTCGCAGTGTTAATTTGTCTCCTCTAGTCCTATTTGATATTGTCAAAAGCATCTTGCCATAGAGTTCTTGTTCATTTGATTTATTTCCTTATTGGATGCTACCCTTTACTATAGTGAGTGATAGTATTCAAACATGCTTCTTAATCTTGCAGGCCGCTGTTTGCCAATAGCTTATTAGGGATCCTTCAAACGCTTCTAGAGCAAACTCGTTCAGAGGAAATGCAGATCTTAGGTTGCAAGACTCTTGTAGAATTTACAAATTGCCAGGTATTTGGTTAATCAACCTTTCGGACTTTCTAGTGTTAAAATTATAGTAGGATTGCTTCAATTTGCAACAGATATTCCACCCATTTAAATCGGTTTTGCTGATTTAAATTTAACTTTAAAGTTTGTATTATTATAGTTTATGGTCATGATACATTGCATTTTGTTGTAGACCAAGTATTATTTTTCTACTTTTCTTTTTTCAATTCCATAAATTTAGTGATATTGACCCTTTGAGTTAAAGTAGACAAATGGTACATACATGTTCAACTTAGAGGGTTTTATACCAAAACTATGTCAATTGGCTCAAGAAGCGGGAGATAATGAACAAGCTCTGCTTCTACGATCAGCTGGCCTACAAGCACTATCCTACATGGTACTTTTCTTTGGTCCATTGTTCTTGCAGTATTTGCTTATGTATTCTTGTAAATTTATAATTTCAAGGACTTCTCTATCCTCTTTTTATAAATATGAGCAAGAATCTATATATTTTGATGATTTTTAAGGAAACGAACCCTCTGAAGAGTATGTCAAGGATGGTTACTAACAGTTTTAATTATTTCTGATTAATAGTCATTAGATATTGAACTTCTTCATACTGATTGGAACTTTGTTTAACTTGGTAAAATTTTCTTAAAAAAATTGAAGCCATTGTAATCTAAATAAGGAAATGAAATTTACTAAAATTAAAGAGTGAAAGTGGACTTTTTAGTAATTTAAACTGTAGCAGGATAGAAGCTTTATTTTGGGAACAAAATTATTAAGTGGTACATTTCAATCATTCAAGTTGTTTACTGGCTATCCTTTTCCAACCACAGTATCTTTGGTTAATTGTTCTTCAAGGTCACTTATACCTTCAGTTTGCCTGTTGTTCTTCCTCCCTATGTTTGTCCAGGTGCAGTTCATGGGAGAGCACTCACATCTTTCCACGGATTTTGACCAAGTGAGTATTATTTCCCTATTCTTATTCCTTGATTCTGTCAGAGACATTAAGCAAAGGGTTGCGTTAAACATGTTAATTTAGTTTGTATGTATTTATTAATAACCACAATTCAGCTTTTGATTTTAAAAGTTAGTTTATACTTGTCTTAATTTGTTGGGTGGGTGGGTATGCTGTTCAATAGATTATATCAGTGATTTTGGAAAATTTCCCGGATCCCCAATCCAAATCCAATCTTGCCGAAGTAGAGAAATTGAATTCACAATCTCAGAGCCATCTGGTCCAACAATTTCCCAAAGGAGGAGACCTACGTTCTTTATCAGCTATCAGTAAGAAGGATGCTTCCTTACTTAATGGTGTGACAGGAACTGAGACAGAACCCAAGTTGTAGGTGTTCTCTATCTGTTCTCCCATCTCCGTCTTGGTATAAAGCCAACATATGACATCCGGACAACCATTTTGTTCACTGTTTTTACAGAGATACTGCTAAAGATCCTGCTTATTGGTCAAAGATTTGCCTGTATAATATGGCCAAATTGGCCAAGGAAGCCACAACTGTGCGCCGTGTCCTTGAACCATTTTTTCATAATTTTGATGCTGAAAACTACTGGTCTTCTGAAAAGGGAGTTGCTTCTTGTATTTTGCAGTATTTGCAATCCCTTCTAGCAGAATCAGGTAGCCTTGTAATGTTCAATATTATAACTTTTCTTACATATGAAGTTTTTATCTAATTTTCTATAATCGATTATCACTTTTTGAACACCAGGTGATAACTCCCATCTTCTGTTGTCCATTTTGGTCAAGCACTTGGATCATAAAAATGTTGCTAAGCAGCATATCCTTCAGATTGATATCATTAAAACCACCACGCAGCTTGCACAAAATGTGAAGTATCAGGCTTCAGTTGCAATCATTGGTGCAATATCTGATCTCATTAAACATTTTAGGAGATGCCTGCAAAATTTAGCTGAAGCATCCAGCACTGGAGATGGTACATATAGGTTGAATACTGAACTTCAGTCCGTCTTAGAAATGTGTATATTACAACTTTCAAAGAAGGTACTTGAACTAACTTTATGTATCACTTCTTTGTTTTCCTTTCAAAATTTATATTATCTCGCACTTAGCATCATACTGGGGGGTACCTTAGATGTGATTTTGAGTAAAGTTTCCTGGATTCTAGATATCTGTAGATCCAATTTGTTATCTGTTCTACTATAACAACAGGTTGGGGATAAAGGACCAATTCTTGATTTGATGGCTGTGGCATTGGAGAATATCCCAGTTACTACCGTAACAGCAAGATCGACAATCTCTGCTGTCTATCAAATAGCAAAATTAGTCACTTCCGTTCCAAATGTGTCATATCGCAATAAGGCAAGTGTTCCTACTTGGATTGAAAATGGGATTTTGTGCTTAGCTCTAGTAGATTTCTAAACTTTTGGGCCACCTTTTGACTTATCCAGGCTTTCCCTGATGCCTTGTTTCATCAATTGCTCCTGGTCATGGTTCATCCTGACTACGAAACACAAATTGGAGCACATAGGATCTTCTCTTTGGTGCTTACACCATCCATGGTTTCTCCTTGGTTGGACCACAAAATAATGACTGCTCATACTGGAGATGAAAACTTTAATGGAAAACTTGAAGAAGAAAAGACAATATCTAGTGTCAAATCGAAGAAATATGCAATTCATCCATATAGGGGCTACAGCTTTTCTCCCAAGCTAACTAATGGAAACGACGTAAGAATTTTTTTTATGTGTCATTATTAATTGTTTTCACTTAATAGTCTGTTTTTGGTTGGAGAAGGAAAAGAATTTGCAATTCGTATTCATCTTAATTTAGTTTTAGTTATTCTTGTTTAGTTTAATTATGTTAAATATATTGTTGAGCTACTTAGGTTGTTTCTTTTTTCCTCTTTCCAACAATAGAGACCCTTGATCCTTCATTGCTCGGGTTCCAGACTAAATTGAGTCTGAAATTTTCAGGATAAAAGTTCTCTTAGGCTAAGCAGTCATCAAGTCAGTCTTCTGCTTTCTTCAATCTGGGTTCAGGCAACATCTGTGGGAAATGGCCCTTCAAATTATGAGGCAATGGCACACGCCTATACCATTGCTTTATTATTTACTTGTTCTAAGGTGAGTATGGTTTGCTGCGTAGTTGGTGTTCTCATTGCTTATAAAGATCCATGATCGATAAAGACTACTGACGTTACTTTACTCATTTTGTTTAAATGTTTCTCATTTATAATTCTATAAAGACATATGCTAACCAGTGTCATTTAAAAAAAAACAAAAAAGTAGAGAATTTCATTGGGGAAGGAAGTATCTATTCTATTAGAAATACAAAATATTATTCAAAACTTACCCTTTTTAGGCAACTAGAAATGTTTAATAATGTAATTAATGCTACATAACTAGTTCCATTAGGGCAGTTGTTATTAGAATAAAGAGAAATTGTATTTTATTATTGGAAATTAAAAGCCAAAGTACAAGAGTGATGCCAGTTATACATAGCTGATCTAGAGAGTCTAACAGAATGTAACTGACTAAGAAGAGTATCCTAACAACCTATAACTAACTAGGTATTAGTTTACCAAGTACAGCTATCAAAGTAATACAGCTGTCAAGAGCTTAATACAAAAGAAAGGGTCTATTTACAATGAGTTATACTATACTCCAAAACCTTTTTAAATTGGTAATTGACTTGGTGGCAGTGGTTGTATTTTGACAGGAAATTTTATCTTGTCATAAATGAAGAAAAGATTGTGCATATTATATATGTTAAAATTAATCTTAATGATTTCTAAGCCTTGTAATATTACATGATTGATTTGCCTAAAGTTCATGAAGTTCTAATTGTTTTCCACAGGCATCCAGTCACACGGGTTTAGCAAGATCTTTTCAACTGGCATTTTCCCTCAGGAGGATCTCTTTGGACCAACAAGGTGAGATTTACAGACAAATTTTCACTCTGGATGAAGGAACAACATTGAGAAATCTTGTCCCTATGGAATCAAGTCTTGAGAAGTGGAATAATCATTCCATGACTTTTTTCATACAAAACAGAAATGTTCTTTCCTATGGAATGGAGACAATAATGGAATCAAATTCCAGGGTTCTCCAAATGTTCTGCTACACATATATAGGAAATCGTCTTAACTGAGAATAATATTTTCTCTGGTGAAACTTTTCTGACATTTTCTTACATGCTTGTTAAAGGAGGCTTACAACCATCTCGTAGGAGGTCCCTTTTTACCTTGGCTTCATATATGCTTATCTTCTCTGCCAGGGCTGGCAGTCTCCATGATCTAATTCCAATAGTTAAAGCTTCTCTGACCAAAGAAACAGTTAATTTCTTTACCTTACCTCTGGACTTGATCCACATTTTTCTTTCCTTCATCTTCCTTTTAAAATTGGGTGTCACTATATACTTTCCCTTTTTACTCATGATTAGATTGACCGATTAAAGTTATAATTCCACAGGTAGATCCTTTTCTTGAATTGGTTGATGATATCCGACTGCTGGCTGTCCGTAAAGAATCGGAGAATATAATTTATGGATCTCAGGAAGATGAGGCGGCTGCTGTGAAGTCTCTTTCAGCTGTAGAATTGGATGACAAGCAGTTGAAAGAGATTGTAATATCGTACTTTATGACTAAATATTCAAAATTGCCAGAGGTAATGTGAATTTATTTGGGTTGACGAAGAATACTTTGATAATATGCTTGGGAAATTAACAGTGTAGGTTTTACCTATATTAATAGTCAGTTAATGATTTTTCTAAAGAAATGTGGCTTTGATACACTTTAATATGTACTGACATACAACCCTTCCACATGCAATAAGGAGTAGGGAAAAATGAAGGTTAATAATGAGGAGACATGTGTTTTGATTTGCTTCACTATGTTGAATGTAGTCGGGGAGAATATAAAGGAAGATATAGCATAGTGTTTCAGAGAGAATTCAGAGAAAGGAAATGCTTTATTATTATTCAGTAGAGTGTAACATATTGCATAGGTTCTGCATGTCACCCATATTTATAGTTTCTTGAAAAATACTTAGTTGAGGTAACTATTTCCTAGGCTGCTATTTGATTGTGCAACTTCGTAGACCCTAATGCCCGTAAGTGCTAAATGCTTCTTTTTTTGTGTGTGATAACATGAACACAGTAATTACTAGAGTAACAAATACTATGTGGTGTATCGCCATGAACTTTTGAGTAGCAAGGATGTGGAAACTATCAAAGTATATACTTTTTTAATTTAAAAAATAATACTTGCGAAGCATGCAAAAAATGTGGACTTTATAAAAGTATGTGGGCTGGGGGCTCAATTTGTGGCCCATGTACTGGTGTATAAAAATGTGGAGATAACTAGAATTGTTTTCCATATTTACCAGGATGAACTGTCTAGCATAAAGAATCAACTTGTACAGGGATTTTCCCCCGATGATGCATATCCATTAGGACCTCTGTCATTTATGGAGACATCAAGACCATGTTCTCCTCTTCATATGATTGAATTCCCAAGTTTTGACGAGGTAAAATTCTCCAAAGTTGCATCTACATTAGTGGCTTGTCAATCTTGTGCGTCAAATTTTGTAATTGGTTTTCCAGATAATGATTCCGGATGATTTCACGGAGATAGAGACTGGACATAGTGGCAGCCAGTCAGATCGCAAAACATCACTGTCAACCAACCACCCCGATGTTCTAAATGTTGATCAACTATTAGATTCGGTAAAAACTTGCGTGCTTTTGTTTGTATAATCGGAGAGAGGATATTTTATTTCTTCTTTCCTTAAACATACTGTGGGCATCATTTTGTGGATAGGTTTTGGAAACTGCACGGCAGGTTGCAAGTTTCTCCACTTCCTCAACTCCTCTACCTTATGACCAAATGAAGGACCAGTGCGAGGCACTTGAAGCAGGGAAACAACAGAAGATGTCCGTCATTCAGAGTTTCAAGCATCAACAAGAGAGTAACGCCATAGTTCTTTCTAGTGAAAATGAAGTTACAGTTGCCCCTATACATGCTAAGGTTAGCATTTTTTACAGAAGTTTAATTTTTCAGTGAAGAAATATTTGTCGTATTTGCCATTGAATTTTGCGTACATATTTTGAAGAAAAAAAAATCAGGATCTATTGCCATTGAATTGGTTATATTTTTTTAGAAGTTTGTCGTATCGACTACCATGGTTGGTTGGGTAACAAGGTAGGGTTTGAACTAATTAATTATAAACGATTTGTGCCTTGAGTTATTAGTGGAGCGATGTATTTACTCCCAAAGTACATTAAGAATAACTTGGTATGGTTTAGTTTGGTTTTCTGGAAATGATTATTATTTATTGGCACTGTTCATCGTGCAGGCACTGGAATATTCAAAAAGTGATTTGAAGTTAGTAACTCAGGAAACATTTAAAGAACAGGATGGAGCACGCGACCATTACGATGACTATGGGCTGCAACATTCTTTGAGGCTACCTCCTTCGAGCCCCTATGATAAATTCTTGAGAGCTGCGGGATGCTAATGACACTAACCTGCAATAGATGCCATTTTTTCATTCTTTGCAATGCTGGTAAAATGTTTCTTTAGATGGTTTCTACCATTCATGCCCCAAGTACGTGAAATATGCAGGAGAGTAAATTTTTTCTTTTGTTGGGAGAGGTGAATGTTTGTTTCCAGCAAATGTAGGATTTTGTCTATAAATTATAATTATATTTGTCAATATTTATTTATTTTGTTTTTTTCTTTTGTGAATAAAGGGTTTTGTTGATACTTTTGTTTTGCTGAAACCGTTTTCTCTCGTTCTCTAGTGTGGACCAAATGCTAGAAGCTCCTAATGATTCATGAGTTGTGAAGAATGATTTCCTGTGCGGCTGCTCCGCTTTATCTCTGCCAAATTCCAGTCAAAGCATGCTCTGGGCGTATTACCATACGTATATTTTATTTTTAATTTTTCTTGCATATATTAATATCAAATATGTATACTATTTCACGTGGAACACGTACACGCTTCATTGTTATTCTGTATGGGTGAAAACTTTAATAGATGTGAATGTGATAACGTGATGGATAATAAAGCGATACACGAAAATGAGATGGAAAGAAAAATTTAATACATGATGATAACTATTTAATTGATATCTCTTTGATATTAATGTAAAATATGCAGTTATTTGAAGAGATAATGCATTATTTATCTCTATAATTTGAAAGAATTATTACTTAGATTGTATTTTGGGATATTTTAAATTTAAATTGTTTTACTGACTTTTATTCTTTTAAATTATTTGTTTGAATAAATCATTTTTATTTTTTATTTTTTATTTTGAGTTTTTAACTTTAACAGAGTAAATTAATTTTTCCATATGCATTTTTTTTAAATTATATATACTGTTAGAGAACATTATAAAAATAATACTAATGTTGGTTCCTTCAAGGTTAATATTGATAGAGATGGAGCAGAAAAAAGAATAACGAAGGGAAATGTGAGAGAGAAAATTTTCAAATACATACTTGTTTGCCGTATTAGAATTATAAAGTATTAAATAATAAAAGGTTCATGAAATTTTAAATTAATTGGAATTTTGGTCATATATTATGTATTTTTTCCATTCTCGTGTCATGTTTAAAATAATGAATTAATCTGAAAATATAACAAAGATACATGTAATTAAAAAGTAAGGGACTGAAATTATCTAAAGAATTTTTTTAGCCGAAATGACGAATAAGCAAAAATTAAATTACATGAAGAAAACCAAATTAAAATTAGAGTTACATTTTTCGTGAAAACATTCACACTAAAAAGAAATTACATCAAATTGATTGCTGAAGAAAAAAATGTTATGACAATCAAAGTAATGCTGTTAATATGTGTTTGTTGAGGGTTGAGTCCTGTAGCATAGGATGGAAGAGCACGTGTCCCTCTCTCTGGTTTCGATCTATTTGGAGGGGTAAATAGACGAACCAACCGAATTTGGATTTACTTTTAGTTTTTTCTTTTCTTTTTACTGTGTTTTTAAAATATACAGATGATTACCGATTGAAAATTTGAAATATTTTAACAAAATATTTAAAGTATTAATATAGTGTATTTTTATTAGTCGATGAAAAGTAATATAAAAAATTTAGTAAAAAATCTGAATTATGGACCAACCACATCACATTATACACAATTACACTTTAAGCCTTCACTTTTGCATGTGTTTGTTTTACTTTTGGATTGTGCATTACACTAGTTAACTATCTCAATAAAAGATAAAAGAGCTAAATTAATTAGAAATAATGAAGCTAAATTTCAGCCTAGATTATTAAAATATCCTTTCGGTATTTAAGTTTGATTTGGTTTGGTTTTTCATTAATTGGACTTCAATGTACTTCTTTATATTCGTAAAGTGATTAAAAGAGCATGTGACAAATTTTAATGGCGTCTATAACCAAGAAAAATACTTACTCTTTTCTCTTCACTCCGACACAAACATCTAAAAGACAACATTTTTCCTCAAATGTTGGTCGCTTCTGTGTTTGGTTTGGGACGAATCCATGTCTCCCTTCTTCCCAAAACCACTCAATTTTTTTCCTCAAAACCTCACCCAGGTTTTGTAAGAATATCTCTTCTTCATTTTTGCATCTCCATCACAAATAAACTCACTACTACTTTCTTTCCTGCTTCAGTGTCTCAACTTCGAGCCTCTGTGACTAACAAAAGAACCAGAAAAAGCTTGCAGCTTCAGCAGCACGTTCCCGAAATTGAAACGGAAAAGCATCAGAAAGTGAGACTTTCAGTTTCATTGTTGTTTGAGCTTTTCCGACCTCCGGAATTTCAATTTTCAATCTGAACTTTTCAATCCTTTAATTGGTCCCATTTATGGAAACTTTTTCACTTGTGATGTGATATGAACCTGTTAACTGCATCTTCAAGAGTAAGTTTCATTCGAATGTGATGTAATGTGTGAGTTTACCCCATGCAGGAGATCCCAGATTTTGCACTTGCACGCGCAAGATCAAATGAATTGGTTCATAGTGGTGAGTTTTTCTTGCCTCTGGGCTTCGTCCTTGGTTCGGGAAGCTCAAATTTTGCAGTTGATGTATGTAGGTGAAGCCCCTGTCAACTGGGAAAAGGTTCTTCAAGGAATTCGCCAAATGAGGAGTTCAGCAGATGAACATGAACCACTTGCGCGCGAGGAAACTTCTCATAATACTGTACCTCCTAAGGTCTACCATTAAATGCATTGCTTATTCTCATCGAACTCATCTATAACCTATTTTCTGTCTCCTATTAGAATTACTCATTAGTACAAGTTTTGTGATGGGTTTATATATTTCATCATATGAAGGGGTTATAATCACCAAGAGATTGTGGTTCTTTATATATATCACATTAGTTTTATATATATGATATCATTTTTACTCAAAATTTTAAGATAATACTGTTATGAATATTTATTTTTATATAATGTTTAATTTTGTCTATTCTATTGACTTTTGACTCACTGGTTATTCCTAACATTTTGAACCACATTTTGAATCCTGAATGGGTTGGATTGTCACAGGGACTTTCTATTAACTACTGTGATTGTAGGAGCATTATTTTCTTCTAATTTCAGAATACTGTTTGAAGCATGATGTTACGGATAAATTTACCCTTATGTAAATTCTGATGATTACAAGTAGGAAAGAAGATTTGCTGTTCTTGCATCTTCCCTTTTATCAAGCCAAACTAAGGAGCATGTTACTCATGGTAGGTATTCAAGCCCTTGGTTTTCTTTTGTTAGATTGTAGTATACTAAGACTCATTCTAAGGACAAAGATATACTGATATTATTTCTCCTTAGTAATCCAAATGTGAGTTTGAGTCTGAAATTAAATAGAAATGAAAAAGTTGATCATCATTAATAGACTCACAAATCCATTATTTTAATGTTTTAGGTTGAAAATAATATCTTTTATACGTGATTAATCATGTTAATGAAGTTGCTTATTTTAAATTTTTAATCACAAGTGTGTACTTTCAAGAATAGGAGCGACTCAACGTCTTCAAGAAAATGGCCTGCTTACTGCTGAAGCAATGAACAAAGCTGATGAAGAAACCATAAAAAAGTTGATTTACCCTGTATGTTCTTTGCCAAAGTATCTATTGTAGTAGCTTCAGGAAACCAATTTCTCATCCATTATTTCCATAATACCCATTCTTATACTTTATTCTTTTCCAAGGTTGGATTTTATACAAGAAAAGCGAGTTACTTGAAGAAAGTTGCTGACATTTGCCTCATGAAGTATGATGGAGACATACCTAGCTCAATCCAGGAACTACTCTTGCTCCCAGGAGTAGGTCCTAAGATTGCTCATCTGGTCTGTACAAAATGCTTTTCTATTTCAAACACCATTTTCCTTTCAGTTTTTATTAAAATATTTATTGGTCCTTGTACATAACATTTATTAGGAGTTATGACAAAGGAACTAAAACTTGAGTATTTTTTTTTTTCATAGTAGGACTGATTCCTAAATGAGTGCAGGGACAAAAAATTATTATTTATACTTTTTAAGCTCATTTTATTAGTGATAATAGTGTGGGTTTTTTTTTCCTCTTTAAGCTCACTTTGTCAGTGGCAGTATAGGTTATGATTTGTGGATGGAACAATGTCCAAGGGATATGTGTAGATACTCACGTACACCGTATCTGCAATCGTCTTGGGTGGGTTTCTAGATCAGGCTCAAAACAGGTTCACATCTTTTGCTTCTCTGATTTTCTGAAATTGACATTCATATTGCCAAATTTTTCACTTCTATTTGATATGAAACTTCCAACTCGAACTTGAATTCAGCTTAATATGTATGTTAGAACAAGAGAATGTCACTGATAAATATCACACAATATCACTTGTTTACCGTGATATCTGAAAGTTGCTGCAACTATGAGTCTGTTCAGCAAATAAGAATTACTTGCTTCTAATGTCACAATTTGAAAGTCATTAATCCTCTTCTATGTGCTAGAAAACTTCGACACCAGAAGAAACCAGACAAAGGCTGCAACTATGGCTTCCGAGGGAAGAATGGGTTCCAATAAATCCTCTTTTGGTATGCTAAGTTTATTTCTTTTACTGTATATCATTTTCAACATATGCCCAGAATGGTTAATTTGGTTATCACACTATTCTGTTTTTACAGCATCATAGAAATGCATGTTGGAGCTTGTTTACCCCAAAATAGGAAAAAAGTTTTTTTCGCACCTTTTGACAACTATTTTTTGTATTTGTAAAGAAAAAAAGAAAGTAAAAATAATAAAAGGTAGTATCAGATAAGAGTAAACAAATTTTGGGTGTCAAAATAGCAGTGTCATTTTTATATTACAACATTGTCTTACTTGAATACAAACAGGTAGGATTTGGACGATCAATTTGTACTCCTCTACGGCCTCACTGTGGAGAGTGCAGTGTAAGTAGCTTCTGTCCATCAGCATACAAGGAGGTTTCAAGCTTTTCATCAAAGTCCAAAAAACTTACATTGAACAAGAAGCCTTAATCGAGCCAATGTTGCTTTAAAGGTTTAAAGTAATGATCTTCTGATTATAAGATAATATAATAACACTATCATGCGAAGACTGCAAAATCTTCATTTTGAAAATAGTACTTATTATAACATCACACATAACTTTATTCATGTACTTGATTTATTAGATGTAATCATAATTCCCATTATAAGTTGGCCAAAAAAACTGTAACCTTTTTTTGAAACTAATTTTACTTGCACACATCTTTCTCCATCACCTTTTTACCAAACACCACACAAATATATTTATGCTGTTCAGACCCCAAATATAATTATAATTAACAACCTTTTTATGGGTATGTTGTAAAAAACATGGTAAAATGTTGGTATATAAACTATAAGAATAGTTTATCTAAACAGTTTTATATTTTATAGTTAAATCCAATAACAAGCGGGCATTTGCTCTAGTGGTATGATTCTGGCTTAGGTGCGATAGGTCCCGAGTTCATATTCTTTCCGTGAGCTTGTATTGGTTCCTGATGGCCCATCATGATACTGGGCTTGATGTCCAGACTTGGCCCATGACGGAGGCTGATGGATATGTTGGCTGTCACGGCCACTCTCAAAGATATATATATATATATATATATATATATATATATATATATATATATATATATATATATATATATATATATATATTATTTTTTATATACAATGTATTAAAAAATAAATAAAATAATTAAAGTTTAAGTAAAAAATATAGCCAGATATAATTCTTGAAGTATAATTTAAGTTGAATGCACTAAAAATATAAAGAAGTTTTACATTATTTCAAAAATTCTAAATTATTATATACGATATGACGAGCATATTAAATTTTAAAGATAACTAGTTTAGAAATTATCTAACATTTTATTTTTCTTTTCTAAAAATTATCACACCACATTTAAATATTTTATAAAAACAATTAATCAAAGTAACCTCATTAAGAATTCAAATGAAAAAATATTACAACTATGCATTTTATATATATGTTATATCTTCAGATTTTTTTTTTTTTTTAACCTTCACATCCCTATCATTTCATTGTATCCGATCGATTAGTTGGTTTTTCAAAACAGATGTAAGATCTGGTAGGCTCCGCCGCAGAAACCGTTCTTCTTATTTAGTAAAAAAAAAAAAATCCTTTGCTGAATTGCGTAATGTTAATCTAACAATACATAGATTCTCCAAATTTTGTTAATTTTAATTTTTAAAGATCAACGGATTCATTAATTCATTAAATTTATACATGGATAAGCTAGGGATGATTTATGGATCCCATTTGAAACCTATCATGCGCCCCAAAGGAAAAGACTTCAATTTCTTATTGTGCAGTGACTAAACTATATTTGCTTTTCAATCCATACACTCAACATGACAGTAATAACATGACCAAAATAAATAAATCTGCACCAAAAGAAACAACATCACAACACAGCCAAAAATCAGGCATCACTTCAATGAGCTTTGGTACACGACATAGTTGTCCTTTAAAAACTTTGGTATTAGGCTGAAAGAGAAAGCCTGCTCTTGCGCCAAATCCAATAGTTGGTTCTAATTGGATCAACGTGTTCTAGGATAGAACAAATATTTCGTGCTATATTTAAATTTTGATGTTCCCCTCTCCCATCATCTTCTAAACTGTGTTTATCCATATCTACTGCATTCACAGCCTCAATGGCATTTCTCATGTCTTCATTTGGTTGATAGCCATAGCATATGAGATCCAAAACGGTGCCAAGAGCAAACAAGTAGTTGCTTTTGGTTCTTAAAATCTTTAAACACAAAGAAGAAACTTGAGGATCATTTACCCATGAAGTGATTTCACCTTTATAAAGTCCTCGTAGATATCTCCACGAGCTTTCATTTTCAGGTTGGGATATAATGGCTTCAATGGTGTAAAGCACTTCAGACTCTCTCATAGCTTTTAGCCCCCCCAAGAAAGGAGACCTTGTTATGACAAAATATCTCTGTAAAAATTATTAAATGTTAATTTTCTAAATTATGAAAACAAAGGAAGAATACTTGTTAAAAGTAAAGTACATTTGTCATGAACATTAATAACTTTACCCCTGAGCATATCATATTACTCAAGGATTTTACTTTTAAGGGTAAGAAGACGACAAGGTGTCAAGCACAATATGTGGCACATCTTTCCCTTTTAACAATTCTTATAGCAGAATTTAGTTGACTCACAACCATATATTAAATTTGATACCTCATTCTTGTTTCTCACGAAGTTAAATGATACTTTTTCTTCTGAGGAAACCACATCATATGTAACTCTTTCTTCTTACGACGCCACATTTTACATGCAAATCTTTATTCAGTTAAAACCACGTATTTATTGTAACATGTGCCAATAGTTATTCAAGTAAAGAAGATTTTCACTTTTCATAACTATTAATTAACACTTAAATTTCTTCAATCAACAGTAAATATAAAAATGTTTGTGAATCATCATTAATACCTTTCTACTAATTAGAATAGTTCAGAAATTTAGAAATTAAAAAAGAAATCTCTGTTTATTAGATATTATCATTGAAATAATATTTATCAATTAATTTAATTTTCCACAATATTTTAAATTAATTTCTTACATTTTTATAATATGACTGCTCATTGCGTTGAATTCTTACTGGTTAAATTATATTGAAGAGATTGAACCTCAACTCAATTTACTATTAGAGATCTTATGTTCGTAAAGAGCCTATAAGAGAATAACGACTCTCATAAGCTAAAATTAAAGTTGATACGGAACTTTAACAAAATACAAGGAAAATAGTTACTTCTCAATTGTAATTATTGGAAATGTAAGATTAGGCGTGGGGGGACGTGTGAGAGAAGGAGTCTGACATCAATTAGTTAGGCAACAATCAAGCAAATCCATGATGAGTATTTATGACGTGTCCTGTATAAACTAAACAAAACAGGTAACATAGTTGCATACCTGATTCCAAGCAGAATTATTAAAAATGTCTTCTTCAAGAAGTTCTGAGCAATAATTAAGCTCATCTTCCCATCCTCCAAGTGCTTGAAGAGCCCACTGTCCACGCAACAAAAGAAGGGTTTCAATAATTAAACTATGCCTCAGATAGAGATACCAATGCTAAAATAATGAGCATTTACATTTGTGGTGACAATATGAGAAACAAACCTGTCTATGCGACCATGCATGATAATGTTTGGCGTCATTAGAGAGTATCTTTTTGGTGAACTCAAGCTCAACCTTTCTAGCTTCAGGTCCTAACTTCTCAGCAACCCATCGTCTATGATGCCTACAAAACATCTGACATGAAGATCAATATGATGGTGTGTGTACAAAAGTTGTATTCAGAAGAACTTCAATTCACGACGATTTACATAAGAAACGACTGTCAAATACCAAACATAGCACACAGAAGAATCATGCTAAAAATGCTTTTGTGCAACTGAAATGGCTAGTCATTATGAACAAAGAAGCATTTCAAAGCACCAGCTTCAGAGACACCACAGTTCATAAATTTTCACACTATAAACCCTTTGTCAAATAAACTTCTTTATAAGCATTTAATAGAGAAGAAAATAAGAAGATAAAAATGAATTGTGCTTCTCCTGTGAGCTAAAATCAACTTATACCCCTAACTTTAATAGCACTCTTATTTACTTAACTGATCCAAAAACTATAGCGCTTCCACTGTGAGCTAAAATCAACTTATCCCTAAGTTGACTTTAATTTTAGCTTATGCAGAAGTTCTACCTTCTTATTTTCTTCACTTTCATAAATAAATTTATCAAAATAAAGTCTATGACAGAATTTACTCAAATGGAAAAGACAAAAATCCTTATAAGGTTCGGGATAAGTCAAACAACCAATCTCAAGGAAATGCTAGTTGCATAAGTAGATTTTAATTTATGTGAAAATTTTGATTCAACGTTATTTTCTGATCCTATAACAGTTGCTGGACAAGCTAACAGGATTGTCAGTCGCAATGAAGTAACGGCAAAGTAACAAAGAGCAGAGCAGAGCAAAGCAGAGCATCTCACCACATCTGATAATTTTTGGAATTTCCAGCGGCCATACGCTCCACAAACTCCAGTTCACTGTGCAAGTCAACTTTTAGCGACTCAAGTAACAACCGCCGGAAATGCCACACCTACAAAACAAACCACATACAACTCACTTCAATCGTCATACGTAAAAAAAGATAATCAAATTAACTTCAACTATCATTATACCACACACATATTGGTGAGGAGTGAGTAATGAAGATTTATAGCAGAGAAAAATTGAAACGCGTTTTGAATTGATTTAGATTGTAAAATCGAGAGAGATAGCTAGATAAACGTACAGTGTAATTGCCGGAGTTGAACTGGATAACTTCGGCGGTGAGAGCTAGGGCGCGAGGGGAGCGTTCATCGGCGTGGTAAACGGCGCGAAAGTAGTCCATGACTTCGGCGAAGTCTTGCGTGTATTGGATCGGAACGACGGGGCTGGGGCCGTCGTTTTGCGGAAGTGGAGTAACATCTGACCACTCCGGTCTCTCCCTCAGCGGCACGCGTTTCTGCTCCTCCTCTTCGCCTTCAGATTCCATCCTTCGATAACCTTCTTCACTTCGCTTTACTCCTTCGCACGCCCTCCCAATTTAGACTGGGGTCTTAACTTTTGCTTTAAGACTTGGGCTTATGAGCTTGCTTTTGTAGGCCCAATGCGATAAAAAGCCCGTGTGATGTGTCATGTGAATGTGATTCCTTTCTTTTACCTTGGACAAAAAGGTGGGTGAGGGAAGCTTCACTTTTGGCATTTTCTTAAATTTATTTAATTTTAACTATTATTTATTAGCTAATTGGTTCTTATTAAAAGAATTAGAAGAAATAGTATTTAATATTCTCAACACATCCTTCAATGTCGACACACTATTTTACTTCCTATTTCCAACCAATAGTTAGTTATGACTCGCTTCTATGATTCTATTCTATTCATGAAAGTTATTCCTTCCCCCTAATATTAAGTGTCGTCACAATAAATATGTATTAATATTTCTTAATAAAACAAATCTTACTTTTAATTCTTTAACCTGTACCTTTAGGATACCTGTTAATATTTTTAAAATGTTACTTCCTTCTTTTCATGTTTAGGATTATTCATCATACATGGATTAATAAACGTTTGCTCAGTTTAAAACGGTGTAGCAAATTCTGTTATGCTCTATATATTTTCACTCTCTCGTAAATATATAAGATAATAATTATTCTAAAATAAATTATTTTTCTTGGAAATTGTAAAACATAATTTGTTTTAAGAAAAAAAGAATAAAAATAATATTGTTTTTAGATAAAACAGAGTATTATGGATATAAACGGGGGAAAAGTAACTGCTATTGAAAGTTGAAATAACACTTGTTTCAAAACCTATTTTTTTCCTTCGAACACGATACTATTATAAGAGGAAGTCTTTGCCAAATTAATTTTTGGATTGTCTTTGTTTGGTATGTGTCGTGACTAAATATTATAACCCTTTACAATATTTTATCGCTAATCTTAGCATTTCATATATATAATTCAGAATAGAATCGAAAGAACATGTTTTTGGAGTTTATGTTAAAAAAACATACTCATGGAAAATCATGTTTAGAGTTAATTTTTTTAAAACCAAATTCTAAACTCACAGTAAAAACATACTACTAGTAAATAAAAGCTAAAATATACTATTATGAAGGAAAAAAAATGAAACAGTGTGCTATTTCTATAAAAATTCGCACCTTCTCACTCTATTATGGCGTTCCACTCAAATCCAGCCATGTAATACATTACTACTACTTTGTCAATACACTACCGCTTGTTTGATTTACAATTCCAATATCTTAATTTCTTTAACATCGAGATAAGTGTGCAAAATAATTTGGAGTAAATCTCCACATTAATTCTCGAGATTGTACAATCATATATTAATCTCTAAAATTGCAAATCGTTAAACAGATTTCTTTTTTACTTTATTTTCTGCTATCATTTTACACTTAAAAAGACTAATGAATATCACCTAGTAAAATCAAAGACCAACAGCTTTTGAATACCAAGGACTAAAATATTCAACAAAAGCAATCTCGAGGATTAATGTGCGATTTACTCAATTAAATGAGACAGTATCACGGTAAACATAAACTAATAATTCAAATTTAGACCTCCATTATTGCTAAGCTATAAGAAAAATGGAGAAACTATAGATTTAAAAAACAAAAGAATGCCTGTGATTCATATTATAAAAATGTACGGTGTCATTAGAATTTTTTATCGTATGTCCGCCAACGTAGTATCTGATTTTCAAATTCTCGTTTACTTGTGAAAGAACTTCCAGATATCCCTATCAGCCAAATCCTTGACTAAATGTGCTCCAAAAATTCCCTCCTCGTCTACGAGACTTCTTAGTTGCCGCACTCCATTACTGAATCCAACATAGTGCCTCTTGGTAGGAGCTATATATACCACACCATATGGCGGCCTCAAGCACTGATCTCAAGAAAAATACAAAAGATAAATTAAATGGTAATAATTCAGTCAAAATAGAAAAGGACAAACTTCGAAAATCAACAAATGCATAATAAATCAACAAATGAGGGTGGAAGACACAACCCAAATCCAACCACATGATAATCAGCCAATTGTCTAATAAACATATGCCACATGTACCAGAAGAACAGAATAAGTAAAGCATTTACAATATTTCAGTAAGTATAGACAACCAGCACAGGAAAACAAACCTTCTTAATAAGTGCATACAGCTTCTTCAAAGAGGTAATGGAGTATGGAATCTCTGTCATTAAGATAACATCATAGCCACCCTCTCCTTGATCCGCCTCACTGCCTCTTTCCCATGCTCGACTACCTGAGAGCTTCCTAGACCGTCTTGAGTAAGATTCATGACCAATGATGCTACCATCTTGGCTGCTACATCCTTCCATAAAGTCTTCCTCCGAAAAACTCAAACTCATTCCAGGCATAACTTCATATCCATCACTTTTCACAACAGACAGCACGGTTGGTAATTCCTCCCAGTCACCAGCGTAAAAGTTAACCGATGGTGCCAGAGTCTGTCTTGAAGGGGTAAGAGGAGATTCAGGCTGTCGACTCTGCCTATCACGGGCTTGCTTGAGATTAGCAAGGACATTTGGTATGGTTGTGCATCTTACAGTTTCTGCACTCTGATCTTGAAAATGCACCACAGAAGCTCCCTGTTAAACAAAACCAAATAGAGGACAAACCGTGTTATTTCCAAAGCGTGAGTGTATTTCTTTAAATATGCTGGTAAAAAATTTACTTGATGCTATTTATTCTCCCCAAAACACTACAGGTTTCTCGTATTGCTATTTACCTGATTGTCTGTCACTAATATTACCCTGAAAAAAGTTGAAACTTTTGGCAATCACGCCAAGAAGACAGTGTAATTCGAGCAATCAAATCACAAAGAACCACAATGCCTACACAATTTAAATTTCAGTCTCTGTCTATCAATTGTCTAAACAGCTTGCCAAACAGACTATGCTTTAGGAAAACATCTACCTAATGTATTATTTCCAGCTTATACATAATAGATCAGTGACAAGTGAAACCAGAAAAAAGATCAAGTGATACCCCAATACTAGAGTGCATACCTTCAAGCAAGCGAAAATTCCAGGCAGTCCATAGTTGCAACTGAGCTGCAAAATACATGAAAGCAAAGAGATTTGTAAATTATGAATAATCAATACTACCTTCAGTACATTTTATAAGAAATAAATGATAGTGTTTTTAACACAATGACTTGTTTTTTATAATAAGGCCCAGGGGGAATAGAATAAACATGATTGAAAAAATAGGTACAAGGAAGAAGAAAGGAACGAAATCTCATAGATGTAGCTGACATTTTGAGCATTTGAAAAGTGAGGAAAGGACCAATGAAATGCAAGAACTCAATAAGATCAAGTTAAAAATAGCAAGCAATAAAATGTTCATTCGCAATATACTTCAAGTACTCTTTTTCCTCTGAAAGTCAGTTGCCCATCACGAATCTCATGCTTAAGAACACTAACAAGATCAATGGAACTAGTCCAGGATTTCAGATAACCTACAAAGTCAAATGAGTAAATTTGATAACATCAGTCCTTCATATTCGTGAGACAACAAATTACATGTATATAGCAAAGACATAACTGTGAAAAGACATTTTTCTCAACACGAATCTTGTCATTTTTTTTTTTCTGATTTAATATGGATTTCGGGCTAGGTTAAATTTGTTAGGATGATAATAAGCTGACCTTAAAGATTTGTCACCTTCCTTTCATGCCAAATAATATTTTGGTCTAAGAATTATTATAACATCATAAGGACGTATGCTGTGTTAATTCTCAAGTACGTTACTTTTATGGATTTATGAAACTGGAAGAAAATGCTTCTTCGCAAGAAAACATCAATCATGTATCCAACGCATACAAGTCTGAAACATCAAATGCATACCGTCAGGTTTCAAGGATATTGCCTCCGAGCCACTGAATCCAACAATATCAGCAACACTAACTAAACCCTGTCAGAGGTTTAAGAGAGCATCAGTGCGTAGCTATAAAACTGACCGGTACAAAAAAATAACATTATCTTAATCTTGCAGAATAGAAGATTCATACGAGGAAATTTTCAAAAAGAATAAATGAGACAGTTTTCAAGAAAATAGAAGAATAATAGGTGCTCTTAAAAAAATATTAAAACCCATCGTGTAAAACACTTCAAAAGCACACAATAAACCATGGAAATGTAACCAAAAGATCTTATTTCAATACGACTTAGCAGACAAATTTAGTCAGCGAAGTATAACCTTTGTGAAACCAATGCCTCGCCTACGTCAATTTCAAGATATAAAACTTGCATCCATGTATTGAGATTTATCACAAAAAAGACAACAACAAAGAATCTTAAACCTTTTTCTTAACACCAATCTGCCATAAAGAATTGTACATTCAGGAGTCAAGCCATCCTTCACAAAACAAATACAACAAACCACAATAAGATTTACCTTAAAATGATCCATATTCTCCCCATTATCCTTGTCGGTGTGAACTGCCTGCAAAGCACGACAAATCTAAAACAGCGTCACACTTTTTAACCTCGACATTTTTCAGGGAGTTGAGTGGCGGTGATAGGATAGCAGTTTGTAGAAACATGAATTGTACCTTGGAAGGGAGAATCTCCACGGCCGGTGACGGGAGCTGAACATCTTTCTCAGGAACGGAGGATATGCTGAGACTTCCACGATCATGAGGCACAAGGCCAGGTAAGCACTGAGCAAGTAACGCCGGTGCACGCATTGCAGTTGAAATCGAAAGCAATCTCCTGCAACAAATTTTAAGTAAGCAACTCCAACATATTTAAAATTTAAATATAATACATAAAAATAAAAACAATAACAGCCAATAATCACAAACACTCAGCGCGTTTTACTGCCACGGAATCGTGCAATCATAAAGCAAGAAGCAAGAAACAAAGTTTGAGTAGTCAATTACATACAAGGATAGAGAGAAACAAAAGCTTTTTCTGTCTCCGAGATAAAAAAGAGGGGAAAATCTACCGGTGGCTAAAAGGAAAAGACAGTAGCAGGTATCGAATCAGCACGGAGCTTCAAATCGAAAGTGCCGCGGCTAGTAAGAAAAAGAACTTAAGAATTCAAGCGACGCAAATTCAAATAGCGAAATTAAACAACAGGAGTAACAGAAAGTAGAAGTGGAATCGCAGGAATAATTGACGATCAGCAACACGGACTATTGATTAACAGTAATAATAAAATGAATTGAGGAAAAAGGAGAATTGAAGGAGAATCGCGCGAGAGAGGAGAGTACCTGAAGAGAGAATAGGTCAATGGCAGTGTGAAAGACGAAAGCGGAGTGGGATTTGGTGAGGAACGAAAAAGAGCCAAAAGTTCAAAGCTGTGATTTCTAAAGCAGAAAGAAAGAAGAGCAGAAACAGGAAACAGAGAAGGTTCGACGTTAGAGGCCTGCACCGCACGAATTTCCCAAAATGCCCTTTCCTTTCCATGTATGTATGTATGTGTGTGTTTTGGTTGGACGATTACGGGGTGGGGCCAGATCATATCACACGCTTGTCTCTAGACTACACCTTTTTCACTTTTCTTCTTTTTGGTAATTAATTAATTAATTAATATTAACATCAATAGTTCCTTCGCATTAATAATACGTTTCATATTCCATAAAGTGAGATATAAATGAAATTAAAAATATTTTATTTTTCTACTATTTTGGAAAACAATTTGGAAGGGGGTAAATGACTCTTTCTATTTCATTTTGTAATTTCTATTTAAGTTATTAATATCATTTTTTAATCTCTAATTCATTTTTAATCCAGGTTTAACGTAACAATACACGTTGCTATTTTGAAGTTGTTGCTTCTGAGATTCGTTGATTATCTTCTCGAGACTTCACTTTTATAGTCTATGATTATTTATTTTATTTTTCAATAAACTCTCCCATTTTTTTTACTTTTAAAGTTTAGGTAAGATCTGTGTAAGGATCTTTGGGGCACTAACCACATGATAATCATATTTAAAAAATAGATAAACTTAATTATCTATTGTTTGGGTACACGACACGGCTAATAAGGGCTCAATTAATCGTTCACATTGTGTTGAGTTTTTGTAGGTATGTTTTAATTATAATTGGAGACTTTGACGAATCCACAACTATTTAAAAACTAATGCATGGAAATTTTTTCTTTTCAGAAAAATTCTGTACTACAAAAAGAAAAATAGTCATAATATCTAAAATAATTGCTATTAGGAACTTTTTAATTACTCAAAAGTTAATGAACAAATCTTCTGTACGAAATCCTGGTACATTAAAAATACTGACTTCAATTTTTGTTCAGTGTGTCTGTACTACTTTCTCTAATTTTTATTTTTTTAATTTAAATATGACCATTCAAGTTTTTGGATCAAAGAATTATTTTTTTCTCCAGCACAGGCTTAACATGATTTTGTGTTTAACCATCAATTGTTTCAAATTTAGGATATACTTTGATAAAAATGCATTATTATGGGATTAAAAACTGCTACGAAAGTCTTTTCAGGATGACAAGTTAGGTTTTGTAGATTTTTAACCATTATGTATTATATAAAATTATTAACAACTTTAATCATGGATTACATTTTAAAATAAATAGTTAAATTGAATTTTTAAGATATATATAATATAAAATTGTTTTCAAATAAAAAATTGTTTAAATCTAAATTAAAAACAAAGGACTATAAAGATAATATAATATTTGAAATATTCTTCTAACTTAAATAAATAAATATATCTTTTTATATTTACCAATTACTTTTTTTAGGTAATTTAATTAAAAAGTTAACTTATAAGCCTCCAACTCTTAGCTTATATTCTATGAGCCAACTTTTAAACTACTTCTACCAAATATATCTTAACATTTTTTATGCAAGTTGTTAGTAAACTTAATGAATTAATTTTATGAAACATATATTATGCTGCCCAAATGGTTTGGTATTTTTTCACCTTAGTTTGTTTGTACGAACCATTTATAAACGAATAAAAATTAAAAACTTAATCATTTCTCTTTAAACACCATATATAACCATCATTATTAGTTAGCATAAGTAGTAGGGACTTATGTCGCATAATTGAGTAACATAAAACTTGATTTTAGTTATAAATATTGAGAATAATAATAATAAAAAAAAACTATATTGACATCCGACAATAAACACTATATTTTAATTTATAGAATTTGTAATGAGTAAGGAAATTAATAGTAACAAAAATATATTCTTATAAAGAAGTTGTACATACAGGTATCATATGAATATCCGTTTAATTTGTTCTTAAAAAAAGAATTTGAAAGTCTTGGCAAGATGAAGATTAACGTGAGATTACATTGGCTCAATTTAAAAAATAAAAACATAATAAGTACTTTGTTTTTGACAAACAAATGGGAAGATAAAACAAAATGAGGAGTTGTTGAGTTTTATTATTCTTGTGTCTGCATTTATTTACCTGCCGAATCCATTCAATTATTTAAAGTTAGTTTCTTAATTTTTGTGGCACATGACAGTGAGTTGACCTGAAATATACTAAACAAGCTCGTGGGGGAGGCGAAGGAACGTTGATTTCCACTTCATTCTCCCTCTCAGCATGAATAGTTAGTTACCAATAAACTGCTATAGAAAGGTGCAGCAATGGATCAAAACTAACCTGGGAGGTAAAATTAAGTGATGATGATGACAGTATCAGATACAAATGTCTCACTGTCTCATGATGTGATAGATACCAAACAAAAACAAAATGAAGAAACTGTGAAAATAAGCACAGGCTTAGTCAAAAGTTTAGCCAGTAACCTAACTATTTCTGCTGGAACATGATGTGACCTATATGTACAACCGTGCCTAATTACCTGTTCTATTCAATTAGGATAATACATATTTAATCAAGACACAGAAAAACATTAGATCATATAAACAGGTAAGGTGGGTTAACAACCTAACTATTCTGATATCAGGATTTACTATAGTAAGTTGCAGTCATCTTGGTCTTCACAAGGTTAGGAAGGTTATTTGCTTGAAAGCATCATTGAATTCTGAATCAAACCCCTCATGTCCATCAAATTCCTTGAGCCCCACCAATGTCTCAATGGGTAGCTCTTCACCCAAAGCAAAATAATATTTTCCCACCAAAAGAAAATCCTTGGCTGATTCGAATTCCTCAGACTCTAGTGGTACTATCTTTGTTGAACTTTTAGGCCACATGCTTAACCTTGAAGTTTCACGGTTCACTCTGCATGGAGCCTCATCGCCTTTTTGTTTATTACACTCCTTTATCTTTGAAGTGATTGGTGCAGAGTTCAATGCAAATCTTCTCCTCGGGGAGGTACAAAATGAGCTCCAGGGTTCCTCAGAATTCCAATTGAGTTTCCCTTCCAATGGCCAAAAAAGTGGTTCATCGGCACTGAACTCTTCTTCTACTCCTGCGGTTTCTGATAGATTCTCCACTAAAATACTATCTTCTGAGTCGTCAAAGTTTACCAAAGGAGGAACTATAATGTCCCAACTAGTTGAATCTGAGAGCCACTCAGAGTCTTCATCTTCAAGAATGAGTAAGGAATCCAAGTAACTTGCTTTGTCCAAATCTGAAACATCATAGTAAGAATCGCACTTGGAGCTAAGAGGAGTTGAATTCTCAGAGGAACATCCGTAATATGATTTATAATCTAAGAGCCGGTCGGAGTTTTCATCTTCAAGAGTGAGTAAAGAATTCAAGTGGCATTCTTTGTCCGAATCTGAAATATCAGAAACAGCATCAAACTTGTAGCTAAGAGGAGTTGAAGGGTTCTCAGATGAGCATTCAAAATGCATCGAATCTGAGAGCCACTTGGACTCTTCACCTTCAAGATTGAGTAGCGAATGCATGTAACTTGCTTTGTCCAAATCTGAAATCTCAGAGAAAACGTCACTCCTGTGGTTAAGAGGTGTTGAAAGGTTCTCATATGAACATGCATGAGGTTTTGAATCTGAGAGCCACTCAGAGTCATCATCATCTTCAAGACTTAGTAAGGAATGGAAGTAACCTGCTTTGTCCAAATGTGAAATTTTACTGTTGTATCTAAGAGGAGTTGAAGGGTTCTCAGATAAACATTCAAAAGACTTTGAATTGGAGAACCAATCGGAGTCATCGTCTTCAGGATTGAGTAAAGAATCTATGTCACTTTCTTTCCCCAAATCTAAAATCTCAGAGAAAGCATTACTCTTGTTGGTAAGAGGAGTTGAAAGGTTCTCAGATGAACATGCATACGGCTTTGACTTTGAGAGCCACTCAGAGTCATCATGTTCAAAAATGAGTGAGGAAGGCAAGTACCTTGACTTGTCCAAATCGGAAATCTCAGAAGCTAAATCAATCTTGCAGCTAAAAGGAGTTGAAGAACATTCAGAAAACTTGGAATCTGAGAAACATTCAGCGCCTTCATTTACTAGATTAAGTAAAGAATGCATGTAAATATCATTGTCCAAATCTGAAATATCAGAAGCATCATCAAACTTGTAGCTAAAAGGAATTAGAGGGTTATCAGATGAACATCCAAAAGACTTTGAATCTGAGAGCCACTCAGCACCTTCATCTTCAAGACTAAGTAAAGAATGCATGTAACTTGCTTTGTCAAAATCTGAAATCGCATAGTGTGAATCACCCTTGTAGCTCAGAGGAGTTGAAGGTTCCTCTGATGAACGTCCAAAAGACTTAGAATCTGAGAGCCATTCAGAATCTTCATCATCAAGACTGAGTAAAGAACGAAAGGAACTTCCTTGCTCAAAGTCTGAAATCTCAGAAGCAACATCAAACTTGTAGCTAAGAGGCGTTGAAGGTTCCTCTAATGAACGTCCAAAAGACTTCGAATCTGAGAGCCATTCAGAATCTTCATCATCAAGACTGAGTAAAGAATGAAAGAAACTTCCTTTCTCAAAGTCCGAAATCTCATAGTAAGCGTCACACTTGTAGCTAGGAGGAGTTGAAGGCATTAAATCAGAGGGCCACCCATCACCATCTTCAAGGCTGAGTAAAGAATTCATGTAACATGCTTTGTCCAAATCTGCAATCTCGTAGAAAGAATCAGTGCATAGCTCAGTATAGCTGTTACTGTGAGAAATTTTATTAGAACACCCTGAACTACTAAGCCTATCACTTGCAGCGGTTGCACCATTCTTTATGCTTGCATTTGAGACAGTACTGTCAGATGAAGAAACTTTCTCTGCATGTCTTTCTCTGCAACTGCCAAAAGTATTTACACCTTTGCGCAAGAGAAAATAAGAGCTTGCGACCAAGAACAACCAAAAAGTTAACACATTGGTAAAAAGAATAAATGAATTAGCAGGATAAAATATGTCTTCAACAGACAGGGAAGGCCATTTTCTGCTGTTGTCTGATGATACTCGCAGGTTTCTAAGATCACAAAAGTGACCTGTCATTTTATGTACAGGTGCCATGCAGAAACAAGCCCCATTTGCAATCAAACTCATTCCAGTTGCTATCCTCATCAGGAATCAATGTCACACTGTTAGCAAGAAAAATTGTGTTAAATATATTTGACAGTTTGCGGGTATAAAGGAAGAGCAAAATGAACAAGAAGAAAAAAAGATCACTGTAAAAGCAGTTCACTACCCTCTCTCACTGAAGTAGAGCTTCGTTACAATAAATGCTTGTTTGAATTCACATTTCATCATCCAAATTCACATCATTAAATTACAAACTATGTTATTTAGTTTCACACAAAAAACTTGATAAAACTCTAACTCTGATTTGATTAAAACAAGTTTAGGTGGGTTTTGTTTTGTGTTGATTAAAAACATTAAACCAAATATTAGCATTAATTTGTTCCGGGATAAAAGCATATAAGATGAACCACTCTATTCTAAAATTAATTAATTTAAATCAAGTAAATTCAATTCAAAAATAAAATTTTCAAAAGCTTCCCTAAAAGCAACCCCCAATGAAAAACAGATATCAAATTTGAAAACTTGAAGAAGAATAAATTTACAAAACACATTTTTGTACAAGGTGTAAGCAAGGGTTAACTAACATGTTTAGATTTTGGTTAAAAGGGACTAAAAGGTATCTTGTACTTTCAAAGTAAAAAATTCTTTTCTTTATTTTGTGTACTGAAATTCCTTAATATAATTTCTAAACTTTAATCCAAATGTAACTGATAATGATCAAGCACAGTGGTGGTTGGCATTCACCTGTATATATATCATTCATTGTTAATAATTAAAATGAGGAACAAACAAAAAGAAGATATCAAATATGCTAATGAATGAGAAAGAAAAATAGTGGCACATCATATCATCACAAAAAAATAAAATAACATAAGGGCTAAAACCTAAGAAGATTGGACAAAGCTCAAGCAGCAATAAGTTAACAAGTATATGCCATCAGATAAAATAAACACCAATATACACAGTATAAATTTATTTTTAAACACCTTAAACATCAATTATTATCTCTTTCATTCACTTCATATAACCAATAATATAAGTGTTCATCTATCACTTCTTTAACACATCGATATTCAATCGTGAAAATTTCTGCAAATTGACCGATTCAATAAAAATAAAGCACTGAGCAGGTACAACCTCGCATTCATAATTCATAACAGACTACGGTAACGCCAATACGCAGAATCGAAAACGAAAGAGAAAACGACGTACAAAGATAATACACATAAAAATAAAAATAAAAAACACCGTAAGAAGAGGGTGACGAAGAGAAAAGATGAAGAATTGAAAAGAAAAAAGGGTTACCTGAAATTATTTTGAAAGCAGCGTAACGCGGTTCTGATCATAACCAAGAGATTTTTTGAGAAGCAGAGGAAAAGGAATTAGAAGAATGCATTATGGTAAGAAGAGCAAATAACGCCACTAACGTGGTGATGTGTGTACTAAAAGGTCATAATTGGCGTTTAATATCAATTAATTCAATCTTAAGTAAAATCAATGTCAAAACAAACAAGGTAGCTTCGCGCTTTCGATTCCAATAATAACCAATATTATTAAAAACCTCAATATCGCGTTTTCAGAAAGTCACTATTATTGCGCAATTTATTTATTATATTTTTAAATCTATATTTTTATTTAATCTTTTATGTATGGCAAACTCATTACAATTTTTATAATATTTCTCTTAAAAAATTACACAAACAATTTCTCTTGGAGACTTTTTTTTTTATGTATATATAAAACTGAACTTAATTAATTCGATCAAAAATGATTTTGTTAAGTTTTAAAGTAAAAACGTATTGACAACGCATTCTCTCTCTCTTTTGGTGCCGTGTTGTAATTATTAAATTAAGAGTATGTACAGAAAAAAAAAAAGTAGTGATGTATTAAATATAAATTCTATAATAATCTTACAAAAAATAATAATTCAAAGAGTCGTATATTTATTTAATGTGGTAAATATTAAAGTCATAATAATGGTACAACACATGTGTTACTAACATAAAAGTTGTTACATTGTTAATGAAATGAATTCAGTGTAAAAAATAAAAAGCAATGTTAGATTGCATGTATAACAATTTATGATTAGATGTGATAACATAAAAACCCACACTATTAGTATTATTTATTTTCACATCAATTATTTCCATAGTTCATTTATTTCTATTTCCTTTTTTGTTCCTCAAAAATATATTACTGCGGTAAATTTTCCCTTCATTTATTTAGTCTTTTGCGAATAAAAAGTATTTCATGGTTTATTAAAAAAGAGAGACTTATTTAATGGTTATAAGAATGGAATAAAAGTATACGATGTAATAAATGTTTAATTCACAAGAAATATATCTGTTACATAAAATCATTTCACTAAAACTACATACTAATCTTAATTTTTATTGTTTACTATTATTTAAAATAAACTATTATGATTTACTTTAAAATTGTATTTATATATTTAAAAATGTGTTATCTAGAATTAATATTCATCAGATACATTTTAAATTGATTATTACAAAATTAGAAAAGTGTGATATAGTTAAAGGAAAAATATAAATAATTAAATTAGTTTCCTTGTATAGTTGTTAAAATGTAAATGAGAAATTATTATAAATATTGTTTTATGAATTCTAAAAGATACAAACTCTAACAATATAAACTAGTATATAAATATAATAATATTTTTCCATATATCTTCAAATTTTCATTTGTTATTTGTATGACACTTAGTAGGCTTCAAAGGTATTGAAATTGAAGAGAAAATGTTGAGAGTATCATCTCTCTTATTCTTGGTAGGTTACTGCATCCAAAGAATATAAAAGAAATTGAGGAAATGTTAAAATAATATACTATAAATAAAATATCCATGTGGTTAAATATGTTTTTCTTTTTTTATATTATTATAAAAAGGTTGTGTTTCGTTTATAAATTAAATCATAAAATATTTAATTTCTGAATTTTATGAAAGTAATGTAAAATATTTTTTAAACAGTCAAGTAAAGTGTTTCCTATATGATAAACATATTTTCACAACTAATTATAATATAACTTTTACATGTTTGCTGGAAATAATCTAACTTCTGTAAAATGCAGATATAAAAAACTTTATGATTTAATTTAGAAATAAAATTATTTTTTATAATAATTTTGAAAAAAAAGAAACATTTAATAAGGATTAAGTATTGAAACTACCAAGCATATTCATAAATGTTCATTTGGTAAAGGGCTTTGAACACAAATTCAATGTTGTTATCAATATAAAGAAGATGAAGAAATGAAAGTGAAGAATCAAGTTGACCAAGAGATGCAAGTGAAGTTGGGTTGACCAAGAGATTTACTATGATATAAATTATGAAATAAAACCTATTTATTTTTAAAAAATAAATTAAATCGACAAAAATATTTCTGATTCCAAATTCCTGGAAAAAAAAAATTGTACTAGACGTTCTTTGAGGAGGTTTTTCGTACAAAGAAAAATTGGAGTTTTATGGGAATTTTAAATGAAAAAAAGCATATAATTTACTTCCTAAAAATAACGTTTTTAGAAAATAATGTTTTCTGGAAATGGCACTATATGTTAAGCTTTTAAAAGAAAATATTTTCATGGGGTATTTGATTGTAACTTTCCTAAAGTGAAAGAAAAAAAATTAGTGAAAAACGTATTATGTTATTCTTATTAAATAATTTAATATGATAATTAATTACAAATTTAAGTGAAAATAGCACAATAATTAATTTCAGAAGATTTATATAAATCTTTCAAGTAATATTTTTTATTAACTAAATAGAATTTGATCATTTATAAAAATTACAATTATCAAGATTTATGATTCTTATATATGAAAAAAAAATGTATTTGATGCAAAAAGGTTTTTTGTTCTATTTTTATAGATATGTAAATAAATAATTTTATCCTTATATTGTACTATTATTTATTCAATTAATAAATGTATCATATAATTAATTTTTATAATATTATTAAACATTTGACTTTTCAAAAGAATATATTAACTGTTTTTATAATATTATTAATGAGTGTATATATTAAATTCAATATATATAATTATATTTAATTGAAATTAAATATAATTCATTTATTAAGCTTTAATTAAATTTAATAGAGTATTTACTACATGTATAAATTTATAGGCAAATATATAAAAATATATTTTCTTGATATGTTATTATTGTATTTTAATTGTATAACGTAGTTAATTATTAGTCCTGTAAACATCATTGAAATTTCTTAATACAAGATACAGTTATATCAATAATATGATTAAAATATAGTGCTTTTATTAATTATAGTAAATGTTTATACTAATATTGATGATATAGTATTTATTTAATAAATTAAAAAAAATTAATGGTATGTTTGTTTTATGTTTGACTTCTTGGTAGTTATCTGTAATTCTTAAGGAAAAACTCTTTGAATAATCAAGTCATTGTCTCATAAGGAAACAAATCTAAAACATCATTATGTTTGGCAATTACACGAGCTTGAAAAAATTAGAGATTTTGAAGTTGGATATTGTTTTTTTTTTTTTTGTTGAAATTGTTGAAAGTTAAGCTTAATTGTATAATTAGAGTTTAAAATTTTAAGATTTGATTATTTGAAGGATGTAAAACTGATAGAGATGTAGTTATATTTTATATGCGCTGAAATTTATAAATTATGATTGTTATTGATATTTGATTTGGAAATATAAAAATTGGCATGTGATTTACATGTTTAATGATTAGTATGAAAATTGGAAGTCAATTTGGATTAAAAGAGTTTTGGTTTGGATAAGAAATGGAAATGACCTATTTTGAATCAAATTTGTTGAGGTTTAATTTAAAATTAAGTTTTTTTTTGTATTTTTTTTATACCTATTTATTTTATTTAGGATATTAGTTGGTTGCTTTAGGTACATGAAACTAGCAAATAATTAATTGTGTTAAAAAAAAATTGTTCAAGTGCTTATATGTTGGTCAAGTGTTAGCATTTAAATCATCAAATATTGGTGTAGGATGAGGGAGTAAGAGAAAGAATCAAGTACTTTTCCTCTTAGAGTATAGTTGTCTAGGCAATTTATGACCATTAAGTAATATATATATATATATATATATATATTATTTTTTCTTTTAGAATAACACTCAAGTAATGTTTAAGCAAGAATAATGTCACATATTGTATTTTTTTTTTATTTAACAATGTCATTCTTTACTCAAACAATATTTCTTATCAGTTAGTAACATAATTTAACCCTTTATAAATGTATTTTCAAAAGGTAATTAATGAATTAAAATAGTTTGAATGCATGATGATACGTTATTCTTGACGGAAAAATATGTAAATTATTAAAGTTATATGGTAAGGTAAGACGTGTAAAGTTAGTAGTTATCAAGAATGAAGTGTCAAGTGAATATTAATAAGTTAAATGATATATCTTATTCAATTAATAACTCAAGTCAACTTTTAAGTGTTTTGTTATTCTTCAAAAAAATGTTGGTGAAGCAAGTAAGTATTACTCAAGTGTCATTCCTTTATTAATATTTTGACATTTTGTTTAACTTGATTATTTTACTGATGGTTGGTTGTTTAAAGTGAATATTTAGTTATTTTAATGCTTATATTTAATGATAGTGAGTTGGATTGAATGAGTGGGTTGAGAATGTTGATGTAGAGTCATATTGTCTAATAATGTATAATAAATGTATTAATGGATAAAGCATTGCATTGAAATGTATTATGATATTTTAGAAATAACTATAGTGGTATTACGGAGTTGAAGTGATATGCTATTTAAGTAAATGTAATAAAATGAGTTGAACTCGACGAACTAGCAAGTAGTTCGATTACAATCAAGCAATTTAGGTTGTATTTTCTCGACATAACCTGGTTTGTCTAACCCGTCAGGTTATAGGACAATCGGGTTAGCTCGTCAACCCATAACCATGAGTAAATAAAGAAAGAAGTCCTGCATTGCATTCCATTTATTCACAAAATACAATAGAATAACACACACACACACCATAGGAAGGCGCAATCGCACCCCTCATCTCCTCCAAGTTGAACCACAATCATACCTCATCGAGCAATGACAGACCATTGCTGAACGCATGCCAACCACACTATCAACTACCACAACTTCCTCCTTTCACCTTGCCAACAACCCACAAAGAAACACACTTGCATCATGCGCTCACAATGAAACAAATCAACCTCCTCGCACCATCGTGCCTAAAGTGGATCCCATCTCACCAACCTACCCTGTTGCGAAATAGATTCCACTATCTAATCCGATTTGAGTTGATGGGCTAGCTTGACTCGACCTATTTTCGGCGGGCCTATAACGGGTCTGGTTAACCCGATTTAACACCCCTATATATAATTTGTGATGAAAAAAGCGTTTTTGATCTGATGATGTACAACATAAGTATTTAGTTAGTTAAGTAGCGAGAGTGTGTGAAGGTTTATGCTTTGAAGTTGCTGATGAATTGCAATTGATACTTAATATGTTATGCATTAAGCCACCCTACTGCATAGATGAAATTTATACCAAAGACATTAGATTATTTTACATACCAAATGTCATGGCATACATAAATATGAGTTTAAACTCAATAATAGATTTTCCGAAGCATTCATTTATTATATATGTATTGTTAATTATTCAAATTGCCTTTAATAGGCTTTTTTCATAAAGATGTGCTAACTTTCATTATAAAAAAAGTTATTAAATAGAAACTAAATTTAGAGACAAAAATTAATAATAGTTTAAAAACTCTATTTTATATTTTTATTATTAAACCTTGGTGTGCGAAGAAAATTAATATAGAATATTTACAAATGTCAAGAGTATATTTCATCAACTTCATTCTCATGCATTCATAAACATTTTAATTCCAATTCCAAGTCAAAATCAGCTCACAACTATACTCAAATTTTATCCCCAGTGACTTTAAGCCTATGAATCAAGTTCTCGAATATTCATCACGTAAAATCATATTAAAAAGAGTTTTAAGATCAATAAAGAACCATAATCAAGTCATGGGATCAAATCACAACAAACATTAAGCATAAAATCAAACGCTAACTTGAATTAGAAAACCACATATATATTAACAATACAAATTACACAATAATTGTTATATATTTATAATAATATTGCAAAAATAATAGTGTTGTTGTTGTTGCAACGTGAGCAAGCCTCCCTCCTTTTAAGGATGGTGCATCGAGATCTCCTCCACATGTTGATCCCACCTCCACATTTTATGGGATATTATTTTCAACACTAGGCTTCAGTTACAGAGCATGGATTTTTAAATCCCTTCATCACACAACCATTTTCTGATCTCTCCTTTTCTTATTTCTTCCTTCTCTATTCTCTTATATCCTGGGTTACTTATCTTGCTAGTTTTTGCTATTCTCGGGATATATCTGAGATGTTCCTGCTGTACCATGGGGGGTTTGCGCATATACTGCGGATAAATCCTTAAGGGCAGTGTTTTCTACATGCCTCAGAAATTCCTTTTATTTATGGTTTTATCTATTTTATGCATATTTGCTAACAATAATTTAGTTTGTTATATCTAATATCAACAAATAGGGTTAGTTCTCCATGGTGGAGAACTTACGTCATACAAATTCAAGAAATAAGAAAGAAATTGAATTGTGGTGATTACTCTCAAATCACCTCTTCATTTTTTAATAGTTTTCTTCAACTCTGGTGATGTGAGATTTTGAAGAATACCAATTAAGAACCAACGTCTTTTATATTTGATTCTTCACTTTTTTTAAAAATTTAATAATATGCCACATTGTTTAGAAGTCAAGGTCTAAGGTGGTTTAAATATCATTTCCTTCTTTCACCCTCCAAGATGCTTTTTAGGGGACTGATAGTTCTGTTATCGGTCCCACAGTGGACAACAATGTTTCGATCCCAAGTCTGACGATAGAAGAGGATAGTGTTTCGTCACGATTGTTTCCTTAAAAGATGTCTCAAAGGATGGAAAGAGAAGAAAGAATATTTAAATTGTCTTAGACCTCAACTTCTAAAGAATGTGGGATGGATAGGCGTGGTAGGAACAACATGTAAAATAAATAGTATATTTAAAATTAGTTATATCAATTAAAATTGTTTTTGATGTTACTTCTTATTTCTGATACATATGAAAGGCCATGCATGGACGTGGTCTTTGCATAGAGTTTTATGATTGAATTGAATGCATGAATTTGTTTGGAATATGAATTTAGGCAAGTTGCTGCAGCTGATGACACTACATATACTTCCCCCCAAACATAGCAACCAGGTACACATAACCTTAACTTAATTATTAAAATATCTTTCTCATATCTTCAACTTCTATGCTTATATATAACCTCAAACACCCATCTCAATAATCACAATATTTTCTGACATCATCTTTCTTTCTCTCTCTCTAAGTGTTGATCAATGACTCAAGCAAGCTTCTCAGAAGAGATGTATCTTTGTCTCGCAATTTCTGTTTTGTTGGGTTTGTATATGTTTCTGCTAGCCTTGGATTCTCCATTCACCAACAAAGGGCTTTCTTTGAAGCTGCAAGATTGCAGTTTCCCGATTCTCACAGAAACTATGTGTCACTCAGAAGAGGGGATGTAACTCACAACAATTTGTATTTGTTTTCTAATTTGAGGATTAAACTCAAGAGTTTATTTTCAGTTTTCTTAACTTCTACAGTGATGGTATAAGCAGAATACAGATTCTGAACTTCTGCTTTTGTTGGGAAGGGAATTGAAGATCATTGATTAGTTGAAGATACTGAATACTAATGACGTAATTAAAGGATGCTTTCAAAAAAATGTTGCAATATCTGTTATTATATTATATAAAAGTTGAACAGATTAAAAGGATGGACGAGGTCAAGACTAATTTATTTGTTAGACAAAATGGATTTTAATTTGAAATAAAATATTCTTAGAATCCTCATTTAGTGATGGGTAGGTCCAAGTGGCTTGCACCTCCAAGTCAACGACAACTTTCTCTTGCTTCATTCTTATTGTGGAATCTTTCATTATAGTTTATCTTGGTGTCGTTATGTCACAGAATTTGCAGAATCTGAGCAAGCTTCGATTTGGTTAAGCAACATGATAATATTACATGATATCATTACTTCTGGAGAGAAAATAATAATAATAATTATTATTATTATTATTTTACAAAACTTATAATTTATAGAAAAAAAAGCAACTCCATAAATAAAGTACAGTTTAAATAAAATGTTTTTTTTATCTATATTTATTTTAATTATTTTAACACATAAATTTAAATTACATTATTTACTATAAATATTAAAATTAAATACTAATTATTTAACTATTTTTTAAGATTGTACTTTTTACGATATAAAAGTGTGGGTTTATAAATAAAATATACCTTTATAATCTAGCTAAAACCATATTTTTATGATTACTGTAGTTTGAAAAAATATAAATCTACGTAACTTAAAATTTGTTAAAATTTTTATGTAATATTTATTACTTTCTATTATTATCATTTAATTTATTACTTTTAGACACTAAATTGGATTGAAGTATGAATTTTGAAAAGTGAATTTGTATCAATTTGAGATAATTTGTAGGTAAAGATAAAGTTATTTGGATTAAAGAAAAGATAATATAGTTTAAGTAGATATGAGTAAAATGAAAATTTGTGTACCATTAATAAAATTTAATAAATTATAATTTTTAATAAAGTAAATTATATAATTATCATAAATAGAAAAAATGATATTAAAATAAGATTAAAAATGTTATTTAAAATTAAAAAAATATGATTTATTGATATTATCATTAATAACTTGAAATAAATTATTATTTTTCTCAATAACTTAAAATAATTTATTAAATAAACTATTTAATTTATATTTTCACATTTATTTAAATTTATTTTATATACAAAAAATATTTATTTGAATAATAATAATACTAATTATTATAATAATTATATATATAATATGATTATTATATATATTATCGTTATAATAAATAAATATATATTATAGTACAGAGTGTTATCATAATATACATATAATTAATATATAATCTATAATAATGTATAAAAAAAATTCTCTTTTGTGCCCACATTTCAAAATTGTAATTTTATCCTTTAAAATATAATTATTTATTAAATTTTTAAAAATTGATTGTTACTTATACAAACTTTTTATAAAATTGTTTATCTTTACTTCTTCTCTTCTTTTTTCTATTTATTATTCTCTTATCTTTTCTTATATATTTCACTTTATTTTTAATAAATATAGTTTTATTTTATATATTAATTTAATAATATTACAATATCATCACCTACTAATATAATATTACACATATTTAAAAAATACATACATACATACATACATACTTTATATAACGTATATATATAAATATACTTTTATTTTATATATTAATTTAATAACATTACAATATCATCACCAACTAATATAATATTACACATATTTAAAAAATACATACATACAAACGTTATATAACGCCTATATGTTTGCTAGTTATTATAATTATTTATATATATATATATATATATATATATATATATATATATATATAAAAAAATATAATAAATATAAATAAATTAAATTATTAAATACAAGAACAATGAAATAATTTTATCGTAATAAGTATTTTTTTTCTTTCATTTAATTTTAAAGAATACTAAACTCTGCGACTCATTTACAAATTTGTGCAAACTTTCCATCCACGTACTGCTCGAATATATTTATAATCTATGATGTTATTTATCCTATCACATTATTTAAACCAAGATATATAGAACCGCTACAGATGGTTGTTAAAAATACAAATTACCATAGACATATTTCATACCTTTAAAAAAAATATCTCTAGCAGTGGGAGTTCAATGTCTGCTTTAGATTCACACGCTACATATAGAACAAGACCTCGCCAAATTCTCAGTCCAGTCAAAATTCAAAGGTGCTATAAAACAGAGTAATACTTGTGTATTTCTGTCAAATGGTCCCTTATTCGTGGAATTTAAGAAAGAAGAACTTAAGGTAAAATAAAAGAAGCTGCAGAGAGATTCAGAAGAAATCAGGACACAAACAAGCACATTTGTGTTCATCTCCAGTATGTTCTGTGTATGATATTCAGTTACAGAAGCCTGTTGCATAAACCCAACACGGAAAGTTTAAGATAAAACATTATATACATTAAATTGTGATGTATCCAATAGGAGTGCGAGGAGGATAACCTTTCTTACGCGACTTAACCCCCTTTCACATTAAAATAGCCTTACAAAAGGGAGCCAGTATATGATATAACAGGAAGTAAAGACTCCATTTCAGCTTTCGGTGGATTGGATTGGCCTGAGGCAGAAGACACTTTGTTTCTAATGGAGGATCCAAGTCATCGCCGCTGTTGATTGCACATCTGGCATGTGGTGGCAGACCTAACATTTGCATACGTACAATGTTCACAAGACCAATGATTATCATCACTCATTCTGCTGGATATGCTAGTTCGGATAGTTGCTTTTCCTCTTCCTCCTCTCCCCTTGCTGCTCCCTGCTGCATTTTTCGAGCTCGTTGCTTTGCTAGAAGCAGCCCCATTACTATCAACATCAGATAAACCATTCTCCAATGCCCTCACCAAATTCTCAAAGTAGTTTCTAGTCACACTGCCAAAACAAAATGAATTAGAAAACATGTATACACCCTAGGGTGGACTTTCTTGGTGTATCAGATGTATACAAAAATATAGAGACATGAGCATCTACCTGGTCAATCCAGCTAGTTTGGTGCGGAAGTCATTGAATTCTCTGGATGGGCCATCGGCATTTAGGAATAACTGTAGTTCCTTTTCAGCACATTGATGAAGTCTCTCCAAACCCGATTCTGCCTCACCTGGTGGGAATAAAAGTATCGTTTGTAGGAGAACCACCACATATGCAAGATATTTCAAATTAGTATTAAAGTTGACAAACAAAACCTTGTAAGTACTCAAAGAATTGCTTTTTAGCATGTTCATGCTCCGGTAAATAGTACCCATATGCATATGTCCATTTCAGCACCCTCCTGCATTCAACAATCTGCCAACATGAAATTCAAATTAGAAAGCCTTCCAGTTTACAACAGTTGAAAATATTCTCATCATAGGACCACCACCTTCAGAAAACAGTTAAATTAATAGTGAATTATGAGTCCTAAAACTTGTTTGAAAAATCTTTTCCATGAACACTTCTAGGAGAAAAAATAAAGAAAAATTAAAATTAAATAATGCACAAGTAAATTTGCAGAAGTTTTGCTCATATAATTTCTCTTAAGTTTGTACTTTTAAATTGTGCAGCAGAAACTACTTTTTGCTTCTTATTTTTCTCTCCCATAAATGTTTATAAATAAGATCGTCCAAACATGTTCCTAGTAAAACTACTATGCAGTCCAAAATAATTGAAAGGTTCGTAAAACAATCAACAAATTTTACTGCTCATTATACCAAGTTCAAGACTATTAATATTCATTTACCTGTAACCATGCCTCCGTTATGAACTTAAGCTGTGATTCAGGCTGGCACTGTGTGTCACTAAGCTTCTCAATCTGCCAAAGGAAAAAAAGACAATTACTACACAATTTTAAAGTTCCTGAAAAGCAGATATCAAGCCCTAATTATAAGTAAGAAAAATGACAAAGCAATAGAGCAAAAGGTATATTTTTCCCTTTTTTTTAGAGTTTATATTGACAGACACGTGACAGTAAAATAATTAAAAGGCTAAGAAAGAACAAAAAAATAAAATTAAAAATTGCAGCCATGAGGAATGCGGCAAAAACTAAGACCTTGGCTAGTTATTTTCAACGTTCAATTGTTTATTATTGTACAATGAAAGGATGAATAACTTAATATTTTTACTGCGCCAACTTGAGGGACTACACATATTTTTCCTTTTGCAATTTCACTTTCCATTATTCCTAAAAGTTTCAAAGCACGCTTAAAAATCAGCTTTCCTACCGCAGAAAATTAGATTTCACATCAGTTGTCAAAACACACTGCAAGCTAATTGGAGGGAAGAGGAAGGTGGGAATAAAATGGAAGAAAACAAAATAAAAAAGTATGTGTAACATACATGAACAGTTTGCATCTGGTGTAGGTCTGCAAGAGCCTTTTGCCTTGACTGATAGTTAAAGAAAAATAAAATTAGTTATACGTCATTAACCCAAACAAATTCAAGCAAAATAAAATTTAAACAGTGGATGTGGGAACTGTAGATAAAAAAATCATAACGATAATGGACATTAAAAGTGTCAAGTGGTGCATACAGATTGGTTGCTGGCCCACCGCTCATAATAATGTGTGTACCTCTCCAACGAATTCTTTGCCATTTCTCTTCTTCTTTCAGTTTCATCATACTACATGTAACAAGATTAAGTTCAAAAGCGGATATCATTATCATACTACATGTAACAAGACTAAGTTCATAAGCAGATACTGGTAGCCTGAAACCTGAATCAAGAAAAGTACAGCATTACAAGGTCACTCTTACCACTCCCTCTTGTTTAGCTGCTTCATAACGATTGCATGCATAAAAACCACCCGTCCTTTCACCATGGTCAGACCACGCACCAAGGCATAGCCTATGCAGATAAAACAAAATATCAAGTTTAGTTAAAATTCACATAAGCTAAAGTTGTTTGGAAATAGACATTAGACGTGTTAAATATGAAAATATAAAAGCATCATTCATACCAATAAAAGGAAGAAAAAGGAAGTGGAAGCATGCAAAGGTGGGAAAGACGTACCAGCAGAATTCAAATTTACAAGGTGGAGTACAAGTCATATGCATGCACCCTTGGTTTTTTTCAATTGGTCGCTTGCACTTTGGACACGGCTTTGAGTTAGCAAGTATCCTGAAAAACACTAATTAATAGCTGGTTTGGTGCATCAAATCCAAAAAAAATGACACTGTAGTAGTGTATAAAATGGACATTGGTTATCATATATCAAATAATTCTTCAATCTCTGAATTTTTAAGTGTGAATCATAAATTGTAACAGATCATATGATTCAGAGAAGTAATGAAGCCTAGCTTGAATTACATTACAAATTTTATGAATAGTTATATGTTATTAACAAAATATACAACATCTATCTCTCAAAAACAAAAATGAGGATTTATGTAGAGAATGAATCGAACAAAAATTTGAAAGCAAAAATTTACACTGATTTGACGTGCAAGTTATGATCTGAAATTTAAAAAGAAAACACCGACCCCTATTTATACTCTATAACCTAATGAAATCAAATAAGGAAAGAAATCATGAAAGAGCTAGAAAATATGAAAGTCAATCCTAAGACATCACTAAGATCCTATACAATATTATAAGATATATTGATAAGAATATTTTTCATATGCTTTTAGCTAATAACTAGTAGGTAGACAAGTAGTCCAAATCTGAACTCTAAAGTTTGTTCCTAGCTCTGTTCACAGGTACAGTTGAGGACAAATTGGTAGAAATAGATTAATTATATAGGTTTTTTCCTACATACTAATGTGGAAACTGCACACTATGCATATCTGTCCATTTTTATTTTTAGTTTAAGTGTCTTTTCGTTTCATCAGATCACATTGAATCATATTGACCCAACTGTGTGGCCCACACAATTTACAAACAACCCACTCAGTCAGTCAGTACACGACAATTCCAAACTTTAGATCTGTATCAAGTAAATCTACTAATTTGTGCCACAATTTCAGCTGCCATGTGATTGTCTCCTCAATTTGTATATTTTGCGTACCAAATCATATTGAATCATTAAATGGAAATCATGAACAGCTAGGTTCCTACAGTGAACTTCACTGCTTAGAGCAGTGCAATACATGAATATTCCATGGATTAAGAACTGATTCAGTAAAGTTGCATATAGAAAAATTAAAAACACAACAGTTTGTGCGTTTTTTTTTTCCTTTACACCTCCAGCTATCATTTAACCAAATTCAACTATAAAAATAAAATACTCACATGGGATCATCAGTTTCTTCCTTTAAAGATGGTTTAAAACATTTCCAGAACATTATCTAGTTTTGTTGCGCAAAACCATCACACAGGAATCATTTGTCATAAATAGGAAAGCTACATGAAAACGCGACATGCAGTGGTGATGGCCAGAGACAAAGCATGAAATCTAATTGATCACGTGGAAGTACGTTTTCTGTTTGAAGAAGCTAGGACCCAATCCAATCGCTACGAAATCTTTTCAAAACACATCATTGATTTTGTTTTCTAAAAACATTTCATGTCGTTGTTCACGAACTCAGTGACTCAGACTCATGAGTCCACCATGAGTGAACCAAATGTGGTCAAGTCTACTCTGAGTACACCGAGAAACAAGTTTTGAGATCAGTCATTTCATAGACAGTGAGCATACTCATAGACTCGTACAAGTTCGTGAGTTGACCTTTGGGTTATAACCTTGCTTTAAACCCACCCACAGGCAACAACACACTCAAGAAAAAATAATCTCACCCTTCCATTATTATTCCTCAATTCCTTTATCCTATTTCATAATTGAATGTGCTTAATTTCAAAACAATAAATATAGAAATATATTTTAATATAATTAAAACCAGGAGTATTTTTTATATTACAACACTGTTGTATAATGTTGCTCCCCTTTGGTGTCCTGTGATGTGTTCATTATGGGGAAATTGCCTATGCTAAATAACACCCACGTTCTCTCTAGTCTTAAAATAGACATCCCCCTTTCTTATGTTTTTAATAAAAGGGCATTCATATCCCCTCTATAGTAGACATTTACCCCCTTATAGTTTTGCTAAAGGACACTCAACTCCCTTATTGTATTTAAAAATACCATACTGACTAAAATTTAAATAAAAAACTATGAAAGTTAAAAAAAATAAAATTAAGGCATTAAAATATAGAAATTAAAGTTTCTTTTATAAACAAAGAAAGAACATATGGAGTGTAAATGTCATTTATTAAAATCATGAAGGACGTGAATGCTCATTTAAAAATTATAGGGGGTGTGAGTGTCATTTCATTAAAAACACAAGGGAGGTAAGTGTCTATTTTAAAACTAGAGAGGATGCAAGTGTCATTTAGTATAACCTTAACGGAGATATGTACAATATACCCTTTAATTAATATTGTGTTATCAACTAATATGCACACCCAGATGCAAAGATTTTCAATAGAACAAAATGATTGTAATGTGCATTAGTCTTCACATAAATGAGTTTAATTATTTAATAATATTAAATAAAATTAAAATACTATATAGATACCAGTTCGAACCAGGTTCAGCCCTTGAACCAGTTTGATAATTGGTTCAATAACCAGTCCACTTTAAAAAACATTGATAAACACGCATTAATAACAAGGCATCGATGAATATACATTTATAACTCATTGACCTTGACATAAATGAGGCATCAAATACTATAATTTTTATTGGCAACTCCAAACAGGGACAATCAGCACAGCACAGCAAGAAACTAACATCTACAGATTTCAAAATATATTATGTACCAGTTCATGTTCTCGGATTCTGCACTATTTTTTAAAATCCACTTTGACACAGTGCCACAGTCCACTGGACGGTGAGCCTCCTCTGTGCACTGTACATCCAACACACCAATTAGTGGAATATGAAAATTCTAAAATGTAATGCTATAAAAATCTAAAACAGATTCTAAACAACTTACATTCCAGCAAAAGCTATATGAACAGAGGCAAGATACATCATAATTTCCACTTCCAGCATCAAAAGTAACTGCGTACTCACAACCTGGAGCAGGACACCACTTGGTCTACAATAAAACAGAGAGCAGGATTAGACAACGAAATAGAGAATGGTGTCAAAAAGTGTAGAACTTCAATGATCATAAAAAACAAGCAGGACTTAAATAAGAAAGGTAGGGAAACATTACGTGTTAACTAATGGACCATTTATCACAAAATGTAGAAATTTATAGCCATTTGTAGCCACACTAACACTTAAATCAACATGTAAAGAATTATGAATGCATAATTTGGACATAAATTGTCAACAAATCAATACAAGATTGCAGTTGGCAGAACAAAATGCATAATTTCTTTACTATCATCACCAAATCAAAAATCTACAACATACCTTCTTATTGTCTTCAATGTAGGACCTAAGAAGGTAACGGTCATACTTCTGTTTATCTTCAGGAGATGCTAAAAGATTAATCATATCTTGACCAACAGCAGCACCACAAGTGGGATCAGGACATCTCAGCCCCAAACATCCCGGACCATCATTAATTGATGTGCCAATATATCCTAGCATGTAAAAAGAATAGAAGAACGTGGTTTAACAAAATTTTAAAAACAATAAGGAAAGAATATTGATGATACATGTATTCACACTAGTCAAACAAAAAAAACACAACAGCGCAAGGCATGATTTAAAAACAATGTCAAGACAGACAGGTATCCGTGACAAGCAAAGAATAGAAGGATGGCACACAGCTAATACCTGCCCAGCACAAATAGCAGTAAGGATGACCACAAGCAGCCGATTTAACTCGTGAACGAGAATACATCTCAAAACAGATGCCACAAGTAAGCTGACCGACCACAAAAAGGGGTAAATGTGAGATAATTCATGCAGTGAAGATTAAATGAAACCCAGGCAGCATATGACAAGAAAATTAAAACTTAGTCAACCTGTTTTAAACCCCAAACAACCACGCCTCACCTCTCTAGCATTAGAATTTTGGAAAACTGGCTTATCCAACAAACCAACTGTCTTTCGAACTTGTTCTTCGTCAGCAAACCAAGCATCATGCACCTTACTGACACTCCTGCATCACCAATTCACTCTCCTTCAGTGTATTAGTAAACGATAAAAGAGACAAAACTTTATCAAACAAGGCAGCATCAAACTATACGTTCACATAAAACTGCAACAGGAAACAAGACAAATACAAGGTCAAAAGGTAACAAATTTACCAATTATAGTGACGAAGTAGGATGCTCGCGGAAACCCGCGGTATTGAGAGAACTGTCGATACTCTTGTGATGTCATCTTCCTGCCTTTGCCGGATGTCCAATTCCCTCAGTATGGTAAAATTTTGCTGAAATCCAAACAGGGATCCGTCAATCGGACAGAGATAATATAATTCCAGAAACAAACAGAGACACGAGTAACAAACACAATAGGTCCCAAATTAGAAACAGAGCACTCATGATCGTATCCATAAGACAACCAAGAGATTGCATGTTATAATTCTTTCGATATTTTTCATTTCGAAGAAAACGGCAGCGCAATGGAGTGAAAAGCGTCTCCACCGTTTAAACCAACGCCCTCTCGATACATCAACCGACTCCAGCGATTGACTAATACTATTAGTCATCGAGATCAATTGAGCACAAATTCCGGCCCTACCAACCACACACTCCGGTATAGTTCCAGAATTTATTAAAATCAACCACGTGTCGTAAAGCTTGAACAGTATCCTTTTCATCTGAATACATCCACCACTCTCGAGTGTAACAAATTACTCCGCCGCAAGAGCCGCCTTATCAGCCTCCTTCACTCGAATCACTTAATACTTCACAGTCGGCAAAAGTAGGTGATAACAACGACATTCGCAGCTGAAAAAGATAAATGAATCAGAAACGTAAGTCCAAAACTAGACCTACCTCGGGGCGACGCGACTCAATCCGGTCAGAATCATCAGCGTCTTCGAAGTAGTCGTCGGCGACGTCATCGTAGTCACTGTAGTAATCCATGGGAGCATCCTCGGTCTCGCCACTGTAGAAATCGTCGTCGAGTGACTCGATATCGTTGGCGTCGTGCATATCGTCTTCGGAATCCATAGGAACCCTAATGGAAGAGTGAAGGTTTTGGAATTTAGGAACGATCGAAGGGGTTAGAGAAAATCTAGGGCACAGCACCGAAGATTAGAGAGGAAGGTGAAGGCGAAGGAAAAAAGTGTCTTGCTTTATGGTTTCTGCCTTCGATCCTTTCTCCTCCTAACTAACGAGAGGCTTGGAAAGTGGAAGAATAATAATTTAATTATATCTTTATCTATATATTTTTAAAATAATAATAATAATAATATTAAAGATGGAATGTGTAATTCTTTTGTAATGGTTATTTTTTACTATTCAAAATATTGAATGATACACTTTTATCACATGTAGCTTGTAAGGATGTCTTCATGTTGAAGTAGGTGAGTGTTTAAATAGATTAATATGGTTAATAACAAGTTTAAATTTACTAAAAAGAAAATATCTATTTTAATTTATGAATAATTTAGTGCCAAATTTATGTTTTCAATGTTCAGTTTAACTTTTTAAAAAATATATATTTTAAGATAATTAATTTTCATCAAACTTTCAGTCATTTTCACATAAGGACGTAGCAGTTTCATATTTTCAAAAGTTTTAATTAATGTTTTTAATTGACACTCAAAAATTATAATTTTAAAAACTAATAATTCTTACAAACCGCATTTTCTATTATAAGTAAACACAGTAACGAGCGTTGTCCTGGTATAACTCACAATGTTCTGCTGTTAATTTTATTATTTTAAAAGCATAATGATGTGACGGTTTAAAAAATTAAAATATATTTAATTTTACTAACCGTTTGAAATTATTACAAACATCTTTTAAATATTTCTATCACCCCTTTTTTTACCGCAATCATAATAAGAAATAAATATAAATGTTATAGAACGAAATTTATTTTCTCACTTTCAATTCTAATATCTCAGCTATACTATCATTCAACGAAATTTCTTTCTCATTAATACTGTTAATTTTGTGTATTGTTGGTTTATATTTTAAAAAGGATTAAATATGTTTTAGACCCTCAAGTTTAAGTAAATTTTAGAATTAGTCCATCTTCGAAACTTTATACCAATTTAGTCATTCATTTTTAAAAATGCATAGATTTAGTCATTCTTACCAAATTTTATAAAGTTTATTTGACATTTTAAACGCATTTGTGATAATATTTGAGTTAACATGGAAGCAAAAATGTTTCAAACGGTGTACATAATTCAAATACTATCATGATATGCGCTTGAAAAGTCAGATAAACTTAACAAAATTTGACTAAAATGACTAAATTTACGCATTTTTAAAGATGAAGACTAAATTGATCAAAAATTTTGATAAGGGACTAATTCTAAATTTCGCTGAAACTTGAGGGACCAAAAACATATTTAACCCTTTCAAAAATAACATTGTCAATTATACTTCAAAATAAATATGTGAAAGGAGTAAAATAAACATTCAATTAAAATATCATATATACATTTTTAGACAAAACTAAGAGTAAATTTTTAAAACGAAATAACAAATATGGTAATATTGACATATCAATTTATTTTTAAATTGATACAATTCAACACAAAGTGAACTTATGCATATTTATATATTTAATGTATAATATCGCTCATTTTGTTTATTTTTTTAATTAGATTATTGCATGGATTGTTATTGAAGATCTACAACATAATCTAATCATATTAGATTTATTGAGAGTTTTACCGATTGATATTTGCATTATGGCAGATCTCTTCAATTCTTACATTTTATGTCTTAATGTAAATCTACAATGTATATTATCGATGTGAGAATGTGAAATTCAAGTACATTCATTACAAATTAAGAATAAGATTAATTTATAATACATAAATAAAAAAATTCTAATTTTGTAATATTGAGTTGGATTTAAATTTTATTGTCTTAATAATTATGAGAAATTAATTGAATAGTTTAAAGTGTGTAAATATAATTGTAAGAATATAAAAAATGGTTTAAGAAAAATAGTGTTTTTTAAGACACTAACATATTTTAATAATAAAAGGTTAAATTATAAAATTAATTTTATATTAATTAATGAAATCCGTTTTATAAAAATAACAATTTATTTGGATTTTATTTCTAAACTTTTTCTTTATCAAAGATCATAAAATTATTTCTATTGAAGAATTATACACATTCATCCGATAAGAGTGAATAATAGATAAGTTCATTTTTTTTTACTTTTTTATATTGTTTTGGTATTTGTATTTGCAAGTGAATTATAAAATAATGTATGTGACTCAAAAGTGGTGTAAGTAAATATTTGTATTAATTTATTTAGAAATCAATTATTTTTAAAAAAATAAATCATAGATACAGTAATGATACTTTATTATAGTCTATAGGTAGAATCATTCTATTTTATAGTCATTACAATAAAAACTAAAATGTACAAATGAAAACTTTTTCTTTATTAATTAACTTTGTATTATGTTTTCTATCCACCTTATTTCTTACCCAAAAGATAAATCTATAACTTTTGTAATACTGTAATTCAACCATAATTTAATACGTATGGTGAATTTATTAATTTTGATGCTAATCATCCCAAAAAGTCAAGCCAAAATTGTTTTGAAATTGAGTAGCAAAACCTTTGATTATATTTATGTTAAAAATCTAATTAGTATTTTTTTTTATAAAAGTCAACATATTTTAAAACACACATTTTTTGTCTGTACCCTAATCTCTCTCTCTTTTTCCTTTTCATCTTTTGACCTGTTCGCTTAGAAAAACGTAAACAGGAGTTGGTAAAAGGAAAAGGAAACTAGTGAGAACAGAAGCACACTCAACTGCAACAATAATAACAAAAACCCCTTCCAAAAGCTAAAAAGAACAATTGGTGATGATGTATCATGAAAGAGGAAACTGGTATGGAAAGGGACCATGAAAATAAAGTCAGTGAGAAGAATTAAGATCTTGTTGAAAGTTTTGATGGAATTGTTAGAAGTAAATTCCACAAAATCGACTTGTAAGGTGAGAATTGTATCTATTTATGTATTATAAATTGACATTATCTCTAGTCGACGTGAAACTTCTAATAATAATAGAAATGGTTTAGGTTTTAGAATTATTTTAGGGTTTATCCTATTCATCGGGTGAAAAACTATTTTCACAGTACAATATTTTGTATTAAAAAAAAGAGTGTATGGAGAAATTGAATCTTGAAGTTGAAGATGTAAGTGGGATCAATTGGTTGGATGAGTGGAAGAATATAAGTTGGTGTTTTCCATTATAGTTTGGAATTTGTGTTATGTGGAGGATCAAAAGCTGAAAGGGTGAAATCGATGTATGTATGTTGCTTTGTAGCGAGTGTAATCGAAGGCTTTCATGTGTCTTTGTCATGGACAAATATTCCGCGATCCTTATGTTTGATCAAATGGTTTTGATGCTTTTGGTTGATTTCAGCATATAAAATATATTTTAATGATTAGGACAAAATGATACTAAAACATGTCCAATCATGTGATTGCAAATTTTTTTTTACACATTTTACTTTTTCAATAATTATTTAGTAAAAAATTATCAAAAATTATACATTAATTAGAACACAACTATTTTTACTTAATTATCTATAACTATATATAAAGGGGATTCCCTCTTTTGTGTCCACATTTCATAATTCCAATTTTACCCTTTACAATTTAATTATTTATTAAATTTTTAAAAATTAATGGTTAATTTTACAAGTTTT